>Ga0209092_10004241_pt1 | contig 12070 bp, 7 predicted proteins | sample FraStrMetagenome_FD_187446 | JGI IMG/M metagenome (GOLD analysis project Ga0209092, IMG submission 187446) | Marine eukaryotic phytoplankton communities from Arctic Ocean - Fram Strait ARC3M Metagenome (SPAdes) (version 2) | ecosystem: Environmental > Aquatic > Marine > Oceanic | place: Fram... | reverse complement strand
TCCAAGCTTCTAATTTAATGATTCTACTGACTCCGTGGTATTTTGTTGTGCATGTAAAAAATGTACTAATCCATATGTGCTAGGTAGAACCCACGGCAATTCTCCTCAATAGATACATATTTTTTTCATTCAATTTTACATAAGAATATACTGCAGTTTCACACAACACTAATTTGGTTCTCATGTTTAACTCGCGACACGAATTAAAATTTATGATGAGCCAATCATCAAGATTGAATCAATAAATTGATACATAGGAGTAGTAAGAAGAAGGTAAGAAACTAACAAAAATATTACTTTACACATACCTACTTTAGTCCTCAGTTAATCACTATTTCCGATTAAGATCATGTAAGACGAGGCATTCTGACACAATGAGACAATTGATCATGAGAGTTGAATCAAAATAATACTGGAAAGATGCATTACATTAGATCAATGTAAAGCCACTTATCCCTATTTTTTGCAGAACATTGCTTAAGATATCCTCATATGAATATTGTTCAAGACAAAAAAATGCGATTTAACTATTAATTAGACCGTTTTTCCATGTCACAATGTCGATTTTTCATGTTCTCACATGAAAAAACCGTTCGTGAAATATATGAAAAGACCCTTATCCTCTACACGATTAGGTGGCCAAAATTTTGATATAGAAATAATAACTCGATTTATGAATATTAATTTTCGTAAAGATGATCCAGTTTATATCATTCCAAACAGCTTAAGAGGAGCTTCCCATAATTGTCTTGAATCTCTCTCAAGTGGCGATATCTATTTCATTTGATAATGTTCTTTTTCAGGCTTTCTGACCTGGTATCCACACAAACTTATATAATTTCTATAACTTAGTAAATATCTCTAGAGATCACCCTTACAATTTTCTATTTAGGAAGCTTTTAGTCTAATTGTTTTTTGGCTCTTTTATCTATCATGTGTGTCGTTTCATGGCCTAAATCTAAAGCGTTGAATATTTTTATTTAAGGTTGTATTTATGGAAGTATCTATCTAAGGCCTTCATCTAAAACTAAATTAGACTTTAATCCAACACATTTCCCTAATCTTTGTTCAATCAAAGTATATCATCTTGTTTAAGTTACTTGCCTAATGAACAACTTGAATTTTTCTTAAAAAGTTATTTAATCACGGAACACTTGAGAGGGAAACACTAGTAAAAGGGACTAGGTAATGGAAGACCATCGTCTTGCAATAGCCAAAAGATATATCTGAAAGCTTCGAAATCATGGAGAAAGCACAAAAATTTGGACAAATTGTGGTGAAAAAGAAGAGAAATCGTCAATCAGGAAGTCTTGAAATAGGGGACCACATAAGCATAGAACGACTAGATAGACCAAATCAACCGTTAGAAGGGGTTGTTGCTTACGTAGGAACAGTGACCTTTGAGAAAGGGATTTGGACTGGAGTACGATTAACTGGAGATTCTGTCGGCGAAGGGCATAATAATGGAAAGGTAAAAGGGAAACGATACTTTGCATGTGAAAGTAAAAGTGGATTATTTTTTCAAACTGGATCTTCATCGAAAAATGCGTCTAATAGTGCCACGAGATCATCCGATACACGGACATCTAGAAACTCAGGGTTTAATACTAATCTTTCCATGCCATATAAAAATACCACAAGATTTGAAGAAAATAGATATCGTTCATCCCCGCAAAGTCCCCCACCAAATGAACCAGATGAGGCGACGCCTCGCGATGAAACCAACGAAATGACTGCTCTTGTACCTGATGTATCCAAAGCAGACCTAGAATTGATAGGTGCAGTTACATCTAAAGGAAATTCTCCAGCTCTAAAGAAATCAAAATCTGAGAGATTATTACCACAGAGCAAGAAAAAGCAAAACAGTTTCAGGTCTTTACCAAATCCCAAACGAGAAGAAATCTTATTAAATTTACAGAAAGAAAAAGAAGAGCTGATGAAACACAATGAAGATCTTGTATCAAATCAACTTTCCATTCAACTTGAATGCTTGAAACTTCGCGATATGACACTCTCAATGGAAAAAGACTTGAGTAAAAGTTCCAATGCCCTAATTATTACGCGGTCGACATTCTCAAGAGAAGCAGAAGCAACTCTCTCACCAGAGAAATCTGAGCAAAAAAGCAGCCGTAGTAAGTCCGACGTGACCGTTGAAGTACAGCAACTGAAATTTCAGCTTCAATCAAAAAACGATCAATTGAAGAAAATATTTTCTGAAAAGTCTGAACTTAGACTAAAAAATGAGGAGCTCGAAAATCAAATCATGAATCTACAAACTCAGCTAAACAACTCTCAAAGGATAATAACAAATATTCAAAAGCCAAAATCTGATACCATACAAGAAAGTAATACATTTCAAGCACCTAAACCCATCGACAGAAATGTTTCTATACCAGATGTTCATCCAACCGAGTATAGTGTAGAAGAAACTTCTTCAAGTAGTAGAGGACACGAATCTCACAAAAACAAGCGAGATTCACCTACAAAGGAAAGCTATAGTAGAAAGTTGAGTTCGAGTGGTTCAGAAATGTCGAAATCAATGCGATTTAAATTAAGTCCCTATGCCAGTATTTTGTGGACCAATCCCTTGAGTCATAATATAGAAAATGTACTTCACTATGATGATGACATTTTGACAAAACTCAAAGCAGCTGATGAGAATAGGTTCAAAACGAAATCTCGAAGAATCAGCAATTATCTCAGCAGAGTAAGTCATTCATACATTGTTTTATTCAATACCATATGAAGCATTACTAATATAAATATCACCCGGTGCTAACATGTTTGTACTATTTAAATTTCAAACATTAGTTTAAATGGTATAATCCCCAGCGTTATCAATTTCAGAATAAAGGAGAGCTAATTGATGGAATAACAGGTGTATCATCAAAAAAAGTTCACATGGAAACTTCGCTGTGGAAAGCATGGACATTTTATGAACATTATACACTCGCTCGTTATAAAGTCACAGAAGATGAAGATAAGAGAAAAGTTCGTGCCCTCCCCGGCTCGTTGGAAGAGACTGAATTATATCCTGTTTTTGGAACTAGTGAAAAAGATCTTGATAGTTGGGGAGTAGGTGTTCGTCTTTACTTCAATACTTTAAAACAGTTTGGCATACTTTTCATTATTCTTGGACTGATTAATATTCCAACCATAATAGGTTTTCACGATCGAGAATATGGAGGTGGGATTTACTCATCAGATCCCATGTTAAAACTTCTTGTGAAAGGGTCGGCAATCTGTGCATCATATGATTGGGTTCCATGCGAGACATGTGATATAGAAGCATGGCCTGTAGAGGCAAAAGATGTAACTAACGGACTTTTCAGAAAGCAGCTTTGTGACCCTGCTACTAAAAGAAATGGCGTCATACATCTAGTGTCATTAGGAATACTTTCCCTAGGTTTTGTCATCATGAATCTTGACCATCAAAGGAAGGAACAAATCGTTGACCAAAATAAATTATCAAGCAGCGATTACACAATAGTTGTAAAAAATCCGCCAAAAGATGCAACTGATCCAGACAAGTGGAGAACTTTTTTTGCTCAATTTGATGATCATAAGCCTCCTTTAGTTACAATTTCGCTTAATAATGAAAAGCTCATAGAAGCTTTAGTGAATTATAGGTTCTATCGTCGAAAATTAGAATTCATGTTACCAGATATTGATTTGGACGCTGAAGATGAAGACGATTTAGAAAGTTTATTAGCTGAGAGAGAGGCAATAAAATTAGACGCCCCGCTCCACAAAAGAATGTTAGATTCAATATTGAAGAAGGTTGGTTTATCAGAGGCAGAAGAAGTTCTATACGCAAAAATGAATGAATGCAGAAAATTGGTACAAATTAGGAAGAGGAGAAAATATACAGTCACTAGAGTTTATGTCACAATGGAAACTGAAAAAGGACAGAGAAGCGCAATTAAAACTTTAGACATAGGGGAAATTGCATTGTCAAAAAACAAAGCCAATTATTTATTTGATGGAAAAGCTTTGAATATAGGCGAAGCAAGTGAAGCGACCGCCATTAGATGGCTTGATCAATCAACTTCACGGGTCACAAAATTCTTGCAACGAGTTACCACTTTTTTAATTCTTTTTCTGATGATTGGATTTATCACGCTTATTATTTTGCAACTGAGAAAATTCCACGTTATTTATGCAAGTTTGGTGATTAAAGCTGGGAACTCGATTGGTCCAAAAATTTTATTGAAACTTGTCACATGGGAATCTCATTCAAACGTCGCATCAATTCAGCTGAGCATGTTTATGAAAACAACGCTATTCCGATGGATAAACACGGTAATGCTCATCCTCATAATTACTCCGACTCCAAGTATCATAGCTGCTGACAATGATGATCTAATCCCTACAGTCGCGTCTATTTTGTTCTTGGAAACAATTACCCAATTTTTAAGGCTCTTAGATATTGGAGGAAACATAAAAAAACACTACACTGCACCTCGGGCTCGATCCCAGGAAGAAATAAATTCCTATTTCCAAGGGACTCCATATAATTTGGCTGAAAGATACACGGTAAGATGTTTCTTATACCTGTTTATTAATCTTCTTTCTAGACCAAATATTCTCACTTTTCCTTTTTTTACAGGATATAACGAAGAATCTGCTTTTCTGTGCATTTTATAGTGTTATATACCCTCCAGGATATTTTATTGGTGCTGTTGCTTTCTTGGTACAATACTATGTTGATAAATTTTGCTTGCTGGTAAGGATTGTAATGTCCTTATTCTGTTTCGCCGATAAAAGCAATCTGACTTGTTCTTTTTTTTCTTATCTTCAGAGAGTTTGGGCATCGGCACCTGACATAGGAGATGGTGTCAGTAAAGCAAATCGTCAACTTTTTCTGAGACTTGCAGTTGTGATATGTTTTTGTTCCTCTGCTTATTTTTGGACTGGAAAGCCATTTGATAATCTATGTGAAAAACCTGGAGAGCCTGGCATATATATAGAATGTAATCAAAGTTCCTTCCGCTTATCCTTATGGGGAAATATTGAAGCTTTTGAATGGGTCGCAGGAGGCACTGAAAAGGCACTTTGGATGACGGAAGACCAGCGCGAATTAGCTCGATACTTCGGCTGGTTTGCTATTGCATCAATTTTGTTTTTCATATTAGATTTAATGAGAAACCAATTTTCGAGAATTGTCGCGGTATTCAGAGGATCTTACAAAGTAAGAACATGTTCTTTTTTGAAATTTTTATTGAGCGGACAATATGCTCACTTTCTTTTCCTTAAATATATAGCCTGTCGGCAAAGATATGCAAATGGATTTTAGTTCTTCATATAAAGACAAATCAGATTTACTTGCCTATATTCCTCATGTGCTTGTCCCAGGATATCTTTTCCCGTGTTTTGCCTGTAATGTTGAGGATTTTAAAGGGCACGATGACTTAGTTGGTTGGTCAGAAGACTCTATTAATACATTTGACCACTACGACCTGACAAAGGATGTACCAGGTGGCTCGACAGGATCTAATCCTGTTTTCAGCATAGCTAAATACTATCCTAGATTTCATCCATAATTTTATTTGTATGATGAAGATTTACTAGCGAAAAGTCTACAGATAAGACTTCAAAGCCACCTTAATTGCTGACATGTGGCATCTGTTTCCACTTTCTTGAACATTCATATTGTTTTATTCTTAATATTTTATAAAGAGAAGTGTTGTTTTATAGCTTTGAGGGAGAAAGTATTGTTCCAAATTTATTTTCGCAATGTCGTCTTTCTTTGCTGCACCTTTGCATTCAAATAGCAGAAAAAAACGATTTTCGAAAAATCATCTGAGTCCAACTGTACACAATACTCAAATCGCCTAAACATGCCATCATGCCATCATGCCATAACTTTACGCTAATGAGTGCAAAAAAGACTATACATATCACTGCGTCCCTTATCTTTTATTATGCGACAAAGGCTAATGCTGACATAAATAAAGCTGCTTTCCCATTCAATTTGTCCGTCTCAGCACGCTCTTTTTCAGCGCACATTCTTCTCTTTTTAGTTCTCCTATTTCCTTTTGAAGGTTTCCTTTCGTCAGATATTTCTTCACTGAATTCAGAAATGATTATTCTTCGGCAATCTTCTTCATCCGAGAACATTCTTGAAAGAATTTGTCTGGAAAATTGGACGACTTCTTCTTTTGATTTACCACACAATAAAGATATCTTCTCAATACAAGATTGTATTTCTATCCCTTTTGAGAGACATTCACAGAAAATGAACAAACTTAATGCTGTTCTTGCACAACACTCATTTTCAACTTGAGGTAAACATGAAATCGTTTGCCACTTGATCTTGCCTCTTTTGTTCGTAAAGATTTTATCCATTTTTCTCATGGTTTCCACTTCTCTATGGATTTTATTATCAGATAAAGTATCAATGATCCAACCTCTTCTAAATCCTTTCTTTTTATGAATAACTGCCAGGTGCCAATGGTTGAACTGATAAGAACCAGTAAATATAGGAAATAAATACACCCCTTCTTGCATTGATCTGTCCAAATCAAAATCAAATTGATCTCTAATTACTTCCCAATTACACTTCGAAACTTTGTCCAGATATCCTGAAACACGTGCACTTGCAATATAAGTGCGCTTATTAGACCATATCCTTACCTTTGTCACAACCATATCCATAAGGATACAAAATATTTCGTAACCACCAAATCTTCTTGCTATTTCCAGTGCTTCCGTCGGTTTATATTGTTTTTCTAAATCTATCCCCATCTCTTGTAACTTTTCGAGTTGGGAACCAATTTTATCTAAAGTATGGATTTGAGCATTTTGATTTTCATAATAATGAACATTATATATTTGGCGGTGAACGATGGGGAGTATCTCTGGAAGAAGTGACTCTTCTTCACTAACTACCAATGGATTCGTCACAACAATACCTATGAGCCAGAATGCAAGATATTTGTATCCATCAAAGGAAATCATTCTGCTTCTATAATTGATATAATCATGTCGCGTTTTCATTGCCAATTCAAGATTTAGCAAAGGTGGAGACGGTAAGTGACAACGAAGAAATGAATCATGAAATATACAATGAAGTGCCCGAACGTAATCATAGGATCCTTGGTATCCTTTTTCTAAATCATCTCCTAGCTTATCCAGCGTTTCTAAGTGAGCTTGAATATCTTTTTGATACTCTATTCTGATAACACTTGTTCTAGAGGGATACTGACTTAACAGAAGGCTCCAATGAATCCAATCATCTCGAGTCCCGATTGCACTTTCGATACTATATGGACTTTGCTGAAATTTATCAAATTCTTGTTTAAGTTTCATCGTGAGAGAAGAAGAATCTACACCCTTTAAGCGCGTCAAAGCTGCTGTGCAGTCATAAATCCCTCCGCCCATTTTTTCATCCTGAATGTTCCATCCAACCCCTTCAGTCTGTTCCGCCTTTTCTTTTATTTTTCGTCTTGTTAAAAAGAGTTTCAACCCATAATTATCTCTTAATTTTTTGTGTTGTTTGGCATAGACCTCCAGCTTTCTCCAAGAAAGACTGCAATGTGGACTTAGAAAATTGCTCATTTTTCCGGACAATTCGCTTTGATTTTTCATGAAAAAAGTATGAACTAAGGGACAGCAGAGTGACATATGCTCCTTCACCGCACCCCACTTTTGAGTGATGAAAAAACCATCACAACAAGGACATGTATACATTTTGGATGTGTGTTTGGGTTTTCCAATGATTTGTGGATACCAAATAAGCCTGATATATAGATGAGTCTAGAAAGGGAGTATAGGATGTGTTACCATTATTTTCCTGTTCATCGTTCAGGATATATTGTGAAAGTGATAGAATTTTGGCGCTCATATACTGATTGGTTTTTAAAAATACGTATTTCACCAGGTATTGTGACTATCTTAATCTGTGGATACCAACTCTACGCAACCCTTTCTGCTATTCCAAACAAACAAAAATCAAGTTTAATGATGGCTTCTTTTTCATTTTCGTTAAAAAAATCTGCAGCAAAAAACAAGAAATACTTGATGGTTTAAATATATAAAAGAATTGCGAACATGGTCTTCCACATAAAAAAAACCTGTTTTCATCATTTATGAATGAATGATGCAAGTTACAATCTATTTTTAAGAAATAGATGTACCTACTTTCATGTCAATGACAAAGTCTTTATGACCTGAAGCAGCAGTGCACTCAAAGATGCAAAGTGTATCCATCAAGAAAAAATAATAAAAAATATCTCATGTCATGTAGAGAACTTCGATACTTTCATTAACTTATTAATATCATACATTCTTTCATTAACTTATTAATATCATACATTCTTTCAATGATGGTGTAATATACATGAAAGGGTTTTGATCAAAAGCAGTCAGCAGTCATTTGTGAGTTTATTATTTAGGTGTCGTTTTCAGTTTGAATTGACAGCCAAAATTTTTTGTCCTTATGGTACGAATGATTTCTACGTATTCGTGGTAAATGCGCATTTAGAGAGGGTTATGTTTATTTTCTGTTTTTTTTTAATTAATTGCAATGCTATTACTTTTGGGTCACTTCTCCTTGGTCTATTTCTGAACCAGACAGTTTTGATCTACATTCTATCCTTCTCAACACATTCTCACTAGAGACACATTATACTGGCTAGACCCTTGATTCTTCCTATCTCATACTTTTGTAACACTAGTATAATTTAGGCCGGAAAAGTTTTTTCTCATGCAAATCCAACGGAAACGATCACCAACAATACGATTTCTACGATATGCAACAATACTAACAAACAGGAAAATCATCATGTTCTCCTTCCTTGTATCATCCTTGCTCCTTTTTTCTTTCTCCACCTCATCTTCTACTTCCGTTAAACCTACATCTATCTCCACTGTATCCTCCAAACATTCATCATCCTTGAAGGGGGAAAAAATGTTTCTTCGCAATGATAATGATGATCATAAATCCAAGAATCAAAAAGAAGATGTTACACAAAAAATCTTTGAGAAACAACGCATGACGGAATCCAGCACTTCCTCTATATCCACATCCTCTTCAACACCACCACAAGATGTTGTTCGTCGATTTACTTATCTAGATTCCGAAAATATTTATAAAACTCTTGAGTTGTTGGCGAAGGATTATCCAAATTTAGTGACATTGGAAAATTCTCAAAGGAAATATGGATTGACTGCAGCTGGCAATGTCAATGATTGCACTTTTGATCACCATGAAGGAATAGAAAAAGGATGCTTGAATTGGTTCTTAACGATTGAGGATAAATTAAGTCATCCAGAGGGGTCATTGAGTTGGAAGCGATTACCAGAAGTATTTTTGAGTGGAGCTTTACATGGAAATGAACGGATTGGTAAGTGAATCTTTTCATTAATTCGTAGCTGTATGAAAAATTTCTATTCATTTCTTATTCACATACACATCCTATATCTGGAATGGATAGGCCCTACAACTGTAGTCGAAACAGCTGCGATTCTTCTTGACGCAGCTGACTGCGAATCATATCCACGTGGACAAGCTCCAACGAAACATGCATCACATTTAGAATGGGATCAATGGGAGGAAGAACTTGAAACTGCAAGGATTTGTCGTGACCAACTTCTAATGAAAGGAATTACTCCCTATTATCGCAAATGGCTTGCTCGCCTTGTGACTACACGTCGTATTGTCGTTTTACCTAATGCTAATGCATTAGGGTATTACCGTGATCAACGAGAAGAGGGGACAGTCGATCCTAATCGGGATTTTCCCTTTGATTTAAATGATTCCAAATGTATGCTCACCATTGCAGGCAGAACAATCAATGAAATATTTAGAGAGCACATGTTTCAACTCTCCGTGACCTTTCATGCGGGTATGACTGCGATTGGTTATGAATGGGGAGCACCTACCTACGGCTCTGTCACAAAATCACCTGATGATATTGCTCAACATGAAATAGGACAAGCATATTCGAATTATGCTGGAAAGCTTCCAAGTACATGGGAGCCAAAACCAACGTATCAATACGGAACCATGAATGATATTGTGTACCCCGTCAGAGGAGGAATGGAAGATTGGGCGTATGGTGCATCCTGGGATACTGATAGAACGTCTCCCTGCCATCCTGAAACCTATGGAGGATATCCAACCGAAAAAACTACTTATGATAACTCTACTCTAAGAATGTTTAATATGCTGGTAGAAACCTCCAAAAAAAAAACACCCAACAAAGAACATTTAGGCACTACTTTTGATTTATTTGAGCCCAGAGAAACAGAAGGAATGGGGCATATTTCCAGAAATATTCGTCTTGCTCTATTAATGATTGATGTGGTTGAGCCATATATACATTTCACAGATATTCATGATTTATCATTGCAGGATGATATTGTTCCATTTGAAGATCGTTCTGGTAGAAACTGTAAGTCGACGAAATTTGCACAAGTAGACAAAAATACTTTTATGGAGCAAGGACCACTGTTGCAATGGACTATTGGTGGTGGATTCGAAGTGTCTGAGACAGGTTTGATTTATGCCAAATGGGAAGACATGCCAACTGATTTTGATGGATCTGTACAGCCATCACCTGAAATGATTGAGACCTTCAGTACTATGAAACGTATTACAATAGAAGATGAAGGGCGTACTCGATGGAATAGAAAAGGAGCATTTCCAACTCAAAGACAGAATAATCTGGAAAATATGCAAGGACCCATTTTTTCTACTAACTTGAATTTGGAAGATTTCAATGTAGGCGATGAAATTGCCGTTTTGGCATATGGTATGCTGGATCAAACGTGGAGAAACGAGCCTGAAACGTTTGCACCAAAGGTCCCACCCCAAAGTCATTTAGTAAATGCGAGAACAAATCCTGATTGGCATTTTGAAAGTGCAGGGAAGATTATCCAGGGCCGAGATTGGTGGTTTGCAACTCCTTTAACTATTAAAGTTGTTGAAGGAAAGTTTGAAAGTAATGAAGAGGAAGTAGGTCTCACATCAATTGCTGTGGCTATGAGAGTACCAGACCATTTTGACACTCAAAGTGAAATTTTGCCCACTAATAATTCCGAGACAGAATATGCAGTCCAGCTTCATCCTTTAATGGTATTCATGGCTTCTGGAGCTGCAACAGTTGCTGGCTTAGTAGGGCTCTTTTTTTGGAAGCGAACTCGAGCAATGAAGATGCCTCGAAGCATTTCATTTGAAAAACTTGATCTCGATACCGATAGGAGTAGGCATTCAAAGGTCGATGCTGAGGATGGCTATCAAGATGGGTCATTGGAAATGACAGAAAGCTTAACTATATCATGATTTCTGTATCATGAACTGTATCATTCACTTTTCAAATTAAAAGTCTACCGTACAAATGTGTATTATCTCCTGCGAATCTTTTATTCATAAAATTATACCTCATGTTAATTTTTAAGCTTCCCGAGTTAATGATTGCTTAAATTTAGGAGATTATCTTTCAACTTTTGACAAACTTGACAACTTTATATATAACGAACCTCCTCACTAATAGTTATCATGTATGTAATAGTCCTTTTGCAGCACTTGCTAATCTACCTATAAAATGACATCTCTCCAAAAATCACAAGTTCCAATATGAATCCGATATAATCACTCATGCTTTCTCCACTAAACCTTTCTCCTACAAAACCAATAATGGGACCAACAGCTTCAAAATCGAGAATCTCATTTTCAAAGTTAAGAAAATAATAAAAATAACAATTATGCAAACTTATTAGCTAGTACAGGACTCATCTAGAGATAAGAAATTATTCTATTTATAATCATATCTTTTATTTTTTATCTCATTCAATTATGCCGCTTTCACCAAAGTATCTTTGGGGAAGAAGTCAAAAACAGAGTTTCACGAAAAATAAAATTATGACAAACCATCGTTTTCGCGAAAGGTGCCTACGCAAATTCGTATAGAGAAACAGGTAGAATAATCTTAAGGAACGAACCCAATGCTATATTTTATTTACTGAAGGATCCGTTGAGAAATCCTCATTACTATGGGCTCATGACAAAAACCTCCATTATAGTTATCGGTCTCTTCACAATTCTCACAGCGTTCTTCTCCAACAA
>Ga0209092_10004240_pt1 | contig 12071 bp, 9 predicted proteins | sample FraStrMetagenome_FD_187446 | JGI IMG/M metagenome (GOLD analysis project Ga0209092, IMG submission 187446) | Marine eukaryotic phytoplankton communities from Arctic Ocean - Fram Strait ARC3M Metagenome (SPAdes) (version 2) | ecosystem: Environmental > Aquatic > Marine > Oceanic | place: Fram... | reverse complement strand
ATACATATTAAAATTAAACGACAGCTGGGAATGTGGTATGCATTCTTTGTATCCATGAAAGTTCGCAAAAATTACTTTCGGCCCCTCCCCTCCCGTACACCTTCCGGCTACTTTCGGGGGGGGGAGAGATACAACATCGGTATATATATTTTTTGCAACGGTATTGAAAAATTATCTCGCACAAGCACAAGCAAGAGAAAATACGAAAATACCACATGGGTGGAATTTCCTGCATAATATTAGAGTTGAAAAATTCGAGCTAAATTACTTATTTATCTGAAGTTTTATTTTTTTCAATGCGTCCTTTACGGAAAAGTAGTCGGGAGAGTAGTGAGGGGTCATGATATTCAGGAATTTATCGAAGAAGTGTACATGTAGTCAGCAGATAGAGATAGGCGATCTATGAAAACATCTCCAGTCAAGATCGAGATTCAGACGAGCTTCATGAGCTTCATTCACATCTCACATCTCTTTTATGTGTGTAGAGTCTGTAGAAAGCAAATAAAAACTAAATAAAAAACTAAAGCACAAGCACAAGCTGTGTTAGTGGGGCTTATACGAACTTTTTTAGTTTGTACAGTAGGCCATCGATAAGACCAGGCCAGATTTTGAGCTTTTCGTGGTGTGTAAAAGAATAGGGGAAATAAGTCAATACTCCAAAGGAAGTACATATTTAAGCGTATAAATATACGATCAAATGACGACACAAGTAAAATGAAAATATTACTCTAGCTTAATTAAGCTTCAATTTACTATTTGATGATAAAGTTCGTTGTTTTATCTTTGTTCGTTTGATTTGGCCTCTGCGCCCATTCAATTCAGTTAGTGTATCGTCATAAGCTAACGTAAGCTGTTCCATCATCGCATCTCCTAAAAGTATTGATTGGTGGGATTTTATATCCCTTTTTATTTTTGAGTTATTCATAAAATTCTCCTCTTGTCACTTGTCAGCCGTGCCTCGTAATGAATATGATTGAGGTACTTTGTGTTAGCATCTTTTTTAGAAAAGTGCGATTCATTAAACAGCTTCACCCAAAATGATTTTTGCTCGTACGAATAACTCAATCAATTATATGAAGACATGATTATAATTTTGGAAGAAAAAGAGACAACGATTAACAAATTTTAATGCAGTAGTGATGATTATATGGTTACGATATTGGAAGAAAACAGATAACGATCGAAAAATGCTAATGCAGTAATGGTTGTGACCAGTATAGTCACGTACACAGCATTAATTTAGTAGGTCAATTTCGTTATGACCAGCTGAGGAATTTCATAAAAAGGTCTTGTTCTTGTTCTGGTGTCTTTCGAGTTTCGAGGGCGTACGATGGACGATGGACGATGGACGATGGACGATGGACGATGTACGATGTACGAGTTCGCGTGTACGCTCGTACTTCGACCGTAGTCCCTTGATTCGCTTTCCCAAGAAATAATTTGGGAAAATTTTAATTAGCTAAAACAAGCGAATCCTTGGAGATGCGCACTTGCGGACAAAAGGCAAAAAGCGTTTACATATGACGACAACATTATCAGAGGTGTTCGTATAATAAATAAATTCTATCTACATAACGCAAAAAAATTATTTCGAATCAAAAGTCTAAAAAGTAGAATCCGCAACTCAACGCTTGTTACACAACGCGTTGAAACTGAAGCTAAGTAATAGCAGACAACAACTAGCACATATACAAAAAAGAATGAGGTCCATAACTCCACCAGGCACAGAAGAGCTGCTTTAACCTCCACACCTTTGCGCCCATTTCTTTCCATATATTATATACTCTGTTGCTTGCCATCCATCATCATTCCTAACCATCATCCAAGTGACCATCCTACAAACATTTTGATCGCCCATCATAAAGCGGAAGAAATCTACCTGGAGTTGGTTTATTTTATTTTAGCTCGGCTCAGCTTGTTTGTTTCATCCCTCATTTTCTCAATAATCAGTCCATTACCATCGTGTCGTCACCATCGGCATTATCAATTTTTGGATTGGTTTGGTATATCATTCGTATTATCGTTCAGTAAAGCAGAGGACGAAATATATTTTCATAAATTGCCCCCGGCATTGTTCCTCGAAAAATTTGCGAAAGTATTTAAATTTTTCTGGAAAAAGTTGCCTGTTTAACTTGGTTGCATTCCAATTCCTTTGAAGCCAGTCAAACGCGCTTAGTACTTTATCAACGACAACGATACTAAACATGTCTCCTAGAGAAGTTACCAGCAGCTACGCCGACTACTTTTTTGCCTTGGATCAGTACGAGCACACTCATGCTGCTGCCGCTGCAGGAAATAACTTTGGAAATAATGCTAACGCTAACAACAACACTCCTCCTCCGCCACCGGCTATCAATACCAATAATAACACGACTAATAATGATATGGAAGGGGACGATGCTGGTAGTAGTGTAAGCTTTGTAGATGGGACACAGGGTGTACAGCAGCAAATGCAGCATGTCGATCCATTATCAATTGATCCTACTTTACAGCATCACCTTCCGACGACTGCTACGTTGTTGACTGATGAAGAAATGGATGTGGATAGTGGTAATCCAGAATCTACTTCTGGAGATGACGGAGATGCTGACAACTCCCTCCGATTGTCGCAGCGGCGTCGCGTCGGCGAAGTATGGAGCGACGTAACCACACCGCCACGAACTTTTGGAACAACGGATGAGCAGAACAGTGCAAATACATCGTCAACGATCATGACTATGCCATGGTTGGTTGCATCTACGCCAGGATCACCGGATACCGGCACGACGCAGAGTACACCAGATTTAGATCAGTCGACTTTGTTGGATAGCTTCACCACAGCGATTGATCATCGCAATATTCGAACAATTCCTCGTGGTAACGTTCCTCCTCCACCTATTCTACGATTTTGTCCAAGAAGTACGACTATAACAGATCTAAAGTATTTTGCTGAACGAGGGTGTATCGTACCTCTGCTTGCGGCGTTGGAGACGCCTCGTCTTGTAGCGCTTGGTGCAAGGTATGTATTTATTTTTTGTTGAACCTTCCCCTCCCCCAATCATTCATATTTTTTAATATAGGCTGTTGGCTGACTATGCCAAGTGCTCTACCCGACGAGTAGCGGTTGCATCAAATCGACGTATATTGGAATTTCTCATGACAACAATGAATAGCAACCGTTCGGTACGATTTCCCTCTTTGCCGGAAATGCAAGGACGCGAATATGCTGTCGAGTGCATCCGCTCGCTCACCGCCACAGAAGAGAGCGACTCCCATTTATTAAAATGTCCTGGCATGTTGGACTGTTTGGCAGGAATTGCCGGCTTAAATATACCGGAAGATGCTCGACTCAGTATGGAATTAAATCTCAGTCCACGTCAATCTGCATTGTACATTTCTCGCGCCACCAAATCCCGTTTGCACGCGAGCATCGCAATAATGAATCTTTCTTGCGGCAAGATGAACAAACCGCTAATTGCTAGCACATCCTCAATTTTGAACGCGTTAAATCACTTGCTGCAGCTCGACTTTGCTGGATCTACTGTCGAAGTTATTCTCAAGGGCGTGACATGTATTAAGAATTTAAGCAATGCCGACGTGAACGATGCCGTTTTACTTCGTTGCGGTGGCCTCGTGACAAACTTGGGGCACGTTGCCAAACGAGCCTGCTTATATGTATGCCAAAATTCCAATGATATTGCCACCGCGAACGCACAGCTAAGCGACTGCGCACAACAGGCGTGCACTAATGCCTGTCTTGCTTTAATGAATTTAAGCATTTCCAAATCGAATAAGTACACCGTATTCAAATCACCTTTTATCATGGAGTCGCTCATGTTTGTATTAGAAAATGGCAAGGGAGAAGCACGCGTGAAGGCGTGCAGCGCTTTGAGCAACTTGGCTATCGGATACAGCAATAAAATCCCAATGTTGCACTATCCTGGTTTTGTACAATGTATTTTGAATCTTATCACGGACCGCCCCGGTCCTGATGGGGACAATTCAGATTCCATTGCCATTCAGGCGGCGGTTCGTACAAAGGCTTGCAGTATTCTATGGAGTTTTGCTGCTGAGAGTAAAAACCAAGTTCCCGTAGTACGGCGGGGCGACATTCTACCTGTATTAGTACAGGTTGCTAACGAGGATACTCTAGAAACTGGTGCAGGTAACGAAGCCCGTTTCAAATGCATTGCAGCCCTGACTCTGCTTGCGGAGAGCGCTGTGAATGCAACGGCATTGCTCGAGGCGGGAAGTTTAGCGCCCCTAATGGAAATTTTGAGAGCCGCCGGACCGGATCCGACTCGATGGACTGGTCAAACCCCGTCGTGGTGTGTCGGTTTTTTGATGAATTTATCCCAAAGTTACGATGCCGTCCCATATTTGCGCGAAGCTGGAGTGGTTGAGTTATTGGCTCCATTGCTAACGCTGGATCACTATCAGAGTTTAAAAGCGGCGATGGCATGCACTTTCATACTGTCACATCCTACAACAGCACAGTCTGGTAGCCTATATGACTTACATGCTCCACCAATGTACGACTTGCTAAGGCAAATCGAGACTACTATTCCGAAGATTGTATCTCTATTGACGAACACATTACATGGAAAAGGTGGAGCAGGGTATAAGTATGGAGTATTTACGCTCCGCAGTAGCGTTGGGTGTATAGCAGCACTTAGCACGTTCCCTGACTTCATAAAAGCTTATTTGTGTACTCCTGCGGTTATCGCCGGATTGGGGAGAGTCGTGCGAGGATTCTGTGTGGATGGAGGAGAAGATCCAAGCATTGTCGGCGGGGGAAGGGAAGATGGAATATCTGCCAGCCTCGCCGTCCAAGCTCTTCATGCCCTCATAACCTATCTTATCCCAAATGAGTCCTGTACCTTGTTCTTTAGCCATTACAAGACACATAAACAACAAAACATTAGCAACCAAAACAATAACGCAACTGCAGATTTGGAGCAAGAACTGATTTATTCACTTAAGAGCTTTGCACTTGTAGTCCACGAGCAGGTGTCCTCCAATGATAAGGAGCTTGCGAAAAATGTTGTGGCGAGGCTTGATTCTGTCTTGGGATTTCATCATAAAGAGAAGAGCAACTCCAGCGAGGATCCCGATAACGCGACAATGGCACAACTTGCAATCCACGAAAGCAATCACAAGAATCATTCTGGTTCAACTATCAGTACTCCAAGTGCAGCATCTAGTTTAGCAAGTGCGCCAGGTAACCATATGACATCAATGGCACGACACCATTTTCATTACCGACATCAGCAACAAGGATACTATCCTGTCATTCCGACTTTTATATTAACGGATCGATCAGGTCGCCGTTTTACAGTACCATATGAATATACCGGTGGGCGAGCATTCAATGACTGTCGTCAGTGGTGTTATCGGCGCGGTCGCTTTTGCTTTCCGGGAGAAGTACCCGACGTTAACTTCGTTTGGACACAAGAATTGCAAAATGCGTATGAAGCTGTGTTGAGTCGAAGGAAGAGTGCACCGACAGCTCTAGAAGGGCCAAATGCTCAAATATCGGGTAAAAATCATGTGTCTTGATGAAATCGATTCTACATCGTTAAGACTTTCAAAATTATTCTCTAGAAAAATCTTACAAACCAATTTTTAAGTTTGTTTGTTTCTTTGCTTGCTTGCTTGCTTTACAATGTATATGACTCCTGATTGGCTCTGTGTACAAGCACTCCCACCATTATGCCTTAAATTATGTCTCCTCAAGCCTTTTATTTACATCGTCATAGTTGCTTAGGATAGCAGAACTTCGATTGCTCACTTGTACATCGATCATTTTTAGTGGAATATTTTAGTCGATGAATTCGTCCTAACCAGCAATTCAAACTTTTACCATCAAAGTACAAGAGTAGGTGTTAACGAAATAAGTATATAGTGGAAACAAAAGAAAGAAAAATGATAGGGACTCATCAAACAGATACATAGAAATGTCTCGATTTGTTAGATCCAAGAAAAATACCTTGTATCTCAGCGATCTTCTATAACCAGCATCTATCGTTAAACAATTGCAATCATCGAATACGGACAATAGCAAGGAATCTTTCCTTTTTCATCTATATGAATTTCGTATGTGTATTGCCATCGCAAGCAAATGATAAAAGATATATATTATATTTTTTAATCCCTGCTCTTGCAACAGGCCAAGTCGCATAATTTTACCATCTTTCAGTGCTGTAACGAAAAGTATTTCAAGGCCGACTTGAATACATCGTGGCCGGCAATTTGTTCGCTTAATATGTACGCCTATGTAATAGTCCTTGGCACGTGCACCCCGAATTGATACTGAAGTTCGCGATGGAAGAAGCAAAGGCAGCGAATTAGAGCTGATCCCATGAGATCACAACCCTGAGTTGTTCAGAAAGATTATGACAAAATATGATAGAGTCAGGTGTGCCAAGGGGTATACGGTCAGATTAATGAAGAATTCGTATTTGCCAAAGTGTGTGACCCGGATAAGGTTGTGCAGTCTGAGGCGGAATACCTAAAGAATGGGAAAGGTTATCAACGTAAACCAAGGAATAATGTCCTTCTTAACACTCACTAGCCAGGATAACCCTGTTGCAAGCGTGCTTATTAAGAAAAGTGAGAGTGATGAATGGGAGAGCGGATTGACATGGAAGGCTACGACTCGACAGCGCCTTCATTACTAATGAAGACGTGCAAGGAAGTTGCGTGCCATCCTAAGTAAGATTAGGATGAAGAAGGAGCAGAATCAATTAAATTCGTCATGGATGTTATGCGTGCGCATTTGACAAACATAGAAATCGATGAGAGAGATAGAGTTTTATCGATCATGTTATTGATGCAGTGGCTACATTTTGCAAACTAGCTGTGTTATACGAAAGATCGAAAGTAAGAAACCAGGTGATGTTGACTGATCTTTTGAAGGTCGTGACGGGCTTGTAGAAGACAGAGTATGGTAAAGACTGAGCCATTATGTGCCAGTATCTTCAAAGTCAGATCATCGATGGAATTGAAAAAGCATTATTGTCGTTCGGATGTAAGTATTATTATTATCAAAATTGTGGACAAGGAAAAAATAGTGGAAGCACCAGGTAAAGACGCAAAGGTCGTTTCAACGGCTCGGACAAAGAAGGAGTCGAGAGCAATGTGTGTAAAAGGCCAAACGGATGGAAATCGTCCAAGTCTAAGGATGAGAGCAGTCAAGTGACAATGGAAAAATTTCCACGTCAAGAAATAACCTATGGGATGAGGGCAGGATACAGCTGGATCTGGCAATAGTGAAGGTGCCCACTGAATTTGAATTTAAAGCAAGGAATCCGTATTGGCTGATTGTGGTCGATGAAAGGACTAGACTAACGCCGAGTCCTTTTTACAGTAAAGAACGGAATAGTCAAACCGACATGTGAGATGTTCAACTAGTGGAAAGCAAAGGATGGAGATATAAAGATAGTCAGATATGATAGCACTGGGAAAACGTATTGCTGGAGATTACTGCGAACAGTCGTACATGGAAATTAATCGCCACATTCGAATATACAAGACGAGACGCCCCGCAAAGAAACGCTTTGGCAGAGGTGGGAGGTGGGACTCACCACGATTATGGAGAGAAGCTGTGCCACATGCCATATGCCATGCTAAAATAGAGCTCTACGTAAGTTTCTACGGGAAATTTAGGCCAACTTGAGCATGATTATTTGAGATGATAAACTATCTTCGTTATTAAAAGTTGTTGCTTTTCCAAAAAGTTTTATCTTTTGTCTTTGTTGGAAAAGTGTCAAATTTGTTCATCTTGAGATATAAAGTGTCAAATTTGTGGTAGCTTGTTTCCATCATGAGATATAGAGTCTTGAAAATACCATATTTTGCGCAAAATCAACCGCCGACCCACATTCCGACCCACATTTGAAAATCATCGATATTCAACCATTATTAAAAATTCCAAATACCCCAACCTCCTTATCATTACGATTTTAATATCTATGTAAATTTATAATGAATATCATTGAAGAGAAAGTGAGATATTCCGGAATAACCAAAATAGAGCTCTACGTAAGTTTCTACGGGAAATTTAGGCCAAGTTGATAATGATTATTTGAGATAATAAACTATCTACGTTATTTAAAGTCGTTGCTTTTCCAAAAAGTTTTATCTTTTATCTTTGTTGGAAAAGTGTCAAATTTGTTCATCTTGAGATACAGAGTCTGGAAAATACCATATTTTGCGCAAAATCAACCGCCGACCTGTCGGGAATAGACATGTGTCCAGAGGGGAAAAATCTAATCGTGTAAGTGATTCTGATCGTGTAAGTGATCGAAGTGTCACTCGGAGTCGTATGAAATAGTCCTTAGTAATTTAGTATAAATCACACAATTTCTGAACAAACTTAACAAGTGTAGGAGTCATCCAGCATACTTCGAAGTACAGGAGAAGACCTTGCACGAGTCGGAATTGTACCTGCCGAACACAGAAAACGAAGTTGCGGCAGCAGTAGTGAGAAAAAGAACAAATAACTAGAAAAGATCTAGAACCAAGTCAAGAAAACCATGACTGATAGCACCAAGGGCATTGTGATCCCGACCTTCAGTGGCAAAGACGAAGAGTTCCAACTATGGTGGACAAAGTTCAGAGCATTTGCCACAGCAAAAGGGGTGATCCCAACTCTGCTTGGAAAAGAGAGTGATCTGCCAGCGTCAGAAGCATCAGTATTAAATGAAAATCTAACAGCAGACAAGAAGAAAATCAAGGCTCGGGAGAGAAATAGTCTAGCCATGGCGTATTTGTTGATCGCTTTCAAATCGGCAGCAGATGTGAGCCTAGCGTATGAAACGATGAGTAATGAATGGCCTGGAGGACTAGCGTATGAGGTGGTCAATAAGTTGAAGGAAGCTTATCAACCAAAAGATAGTGTCACCGAAGTTGAGTTGTATGAAAGATTGTTGTCAGTAAAAATGAAAGCAAAGGACGATCCGAGAACACTTTTTGAGCAAGTGGCATCCATTCAGAACTGGTACAATGATGGCAATCGTCAAGTCCCAAAGGAGCAATTGATGGCAGTAGTATTAAGAGTAGCTCCAAAGGAATATGCATCAGTGCTGACTGATGTGCAAAGAGTTAAAGGAACAGATCTAGAAGTATCACATTTGAGAATGACAATGAACATGTACTATAGAACAGTGTATAAGGAAACAGCCAGTGAGGAAAACAATGATGAATTGGCACGAGTAGGACAAAGTAATGTCAATGAAACATACATGAAAAAGAAAAAGCAGTTTAATGGAAAGTGTCACTATTGCGGAAAAGTAGGACAAACGAAGGCCGAGTGCTGGGAAAATCCTATCAACGCAGATAAGAGGCCAAAATGGTATAGACCGAGAACTACAGTGGTCGCTGCAGGAAGGAGCGAAAATTCAAACAAGGATGATTAGATGAACTCCAGCTGGTGAACATGCAGTGGGGAAAATATGCCGATGAATTTGAGGATGATGTAGATGACGAGGAATACGAAGCTGCTGTCGAAGAAATGAAGCAAGACAAGACAGAATACAGCACTGAAATGGGACTGCGGATGGCAGCGGAACATGGTGGTAAGTCCATGGCCACGTTACTAGAAAATCCAGAAGTATTCGTGATTAATACAGGAGCTACATGCCATAGCACTGGAAACTGTATTGGAATGACAGAAATTAAAGACGCGAAGGGGTCGAAGACAAGGATGGGAAATGGAGCGAAGATAGAAACGAAAGCAATTGGCAAACTTCCAGTTATGACAATAGAAGGAGCAAAAGGGGTAATGAACGACGTGCATCTGATTCCAGGAGCAGCTTTCAATCTGGTAAGTGGAACTAAACTTCCGACTCTGGGATATAAATCTCAGGGTGACAAGGACAAATTGGTGTACAGTAAAGGAAACTCGAAACTGGTATTTGATATTAAAATAAGATCTCCGCAAGGAATGTTACTTGCAGTAAGGCTCAACGGAACTGCGACGGAAGTTGGAGGAGCAGCAGAAATGACTAGAGTTCAGCCAATCAAAACCTTATCAATAAACAAGGCGCATTAAGTACTAGGACATATGAGGGAGGAAGCTACCCATCTTACAGCTACGGCGTTGGGGTGGCATATTACAATAGGAAAGATGATGGTCTGTGAGTGCTGTGCCATTGGAAAAGCGAAGCAGAAGAGAGTGAAGATTGATAAACCAGAAGAAAAAAGCAACGAAGGAAATGGACGAATTTACCTTGACTTATCACGTATAGTAAGTCCAATGCCAGAGAATCAACCAAGAAGATCGAATTGGTGTATGATTGTGGATGAGAAAACCGGATACAAGACATCGACCTTCCATGAAACAAAGGGTGGTATGATCGAACCTGTATGCAAATTAATTCAGAAGTGGAAGAATATTGATAAAGAAGTGAAGATTATTCGCATGGATGGTAGTGGCGAAAGTCGAAAGTTAGTAAAAAGCTAAATTGTGATGAATGGAAATTGTATCCAAAGATTGAGTATACGGCAAGAGACACACCACAACACAACCATCTTGTGGAAGTAGGATTTGCTACTGTGTATGATCGTGGTCGTGCAATGATGATCGAAGCAAACATCCCAGAAAAATGAAACCCGATTGTGGCACAGAAAGCATTTGAAACAGCGACAAAACTTAGAGGGGCTGATTCCTGTGATGATCGGTGATGTGTGATGTGGTTAAACCTCGTGTAGAGCATTTTGAAGGGAGCATTCCACCGTTCGCTGAACATTTGCAAACTTGGGGAGAGGCTGGCACCGTGAAGATCAAAGCAAAAATGACTCCGAAGCTCGGAGATCGAGGAATTACCTATATGTTCGTGGGGTACGCCCAGGAGCACGCAGGGGACTACTATGAAATGTTAACCATGGAAACAAAGCGTATCATGCAGACACGAGACGCGACATGGCTTGGAAAAATGTATTTTCAGTCAGATGATGGACCAGAGATAAATGTTAGCGTAAACAATGATAATGAGCCCAAATTACAAGAAGAAAAAGATGTCAACGCCGCAAGCACATTGCGAAGGAGTGAGCGTGTGGTCAATGCGCCGCGAACATTGATTGAAGAAATTTATAGTGGTATGATGATCGAATAAGTATTGTCAGTGGGAGCTGGTATAGGAGGAGGTTTCGAGCACACGTTCGAGTTAATAATACCCATGAAATACCATGAAGCAATGAGAAAAGACCCTAAAGGATGGAAGAAAGCTGTGCAAAAAGAGCACGAAAGGATGGTGGAACACGGCGTCTTCAAACCCATCGACATGAATCAGGTTCCTAAAAAATCAAAAATCTTGACAAGTACGCGGTCGATGAAACAAAAGGCAGATGGGACTAAGAGAGCCCGATTAAATGCTCGTGGTTTCGAACAAATTCCCGGAGAACATTACAGCGAGACTGGTGTTTCTTCCCCGGTAGTCAACGAAGCTTCGATTTTCATGTTACTTACATTATTGGTGATGGCTCGGTTATATGGGGAATTAAATGATTTCAAGGGCGCGTTTTTGAATGGGCACTTCACAAATGGCGAGAAATTATATATGCGAATCCCAGAAGGATTCGAAGCGTATTACCCTATCGGTATTTTATTGCTGTTGCTGAAAACGATTTATGGTTTAAAACAAAGTGCATTCGAATATTGGAGAGCGTTATTCCAAGCGCTGAAAGGAGTTGGTCTAAAAAGGAGTAAAGCGGACCCGTGCGTATATCTCAGATGGACGAATAATGGTTTGAATATATGGACAAGTTGGGTCAACGATTTATTAGCAATCGGCAACAAGGCTGATGTAGTCGAAGGACGAGAAAACTTAAAAGAGTATTTTAGTTTAGATGAGGTTGGAGAAGTACTTGAATACGTCTGTTAGAGAGTCAGGAACAGTAATGAAACAAGAATGTAAGAATAATAAGGAATATATTCGTGGGATTCGTTTTGAACAAGCAAGAACAACAAAGTGAATAAAGGAATAGACTAGAACCATTTATGGGATTCAAATGTGGGATTGATTATTTGAATGGGATTGATTACACTTTAAGTCAATAGTCACAATCTAAAATAAGAGGAAATTTACATT
>Ga0209092_10004239_pt1 | contig 12071 bp, 11 predicted proteins | sample FraStrMetagenome_FD_187446 | JGI IMG/M metagenome (GOLD analysis project Ga0209092, IMG submission 187446) | Marine eukaryotic phytoplankton communities from Arctic Ocean - Fram Strait ARC3M Metagenome (SPAdes) (version 2) | ecosystem: Environmental > Aquatic > Marine > Oceanic | place: Fram... | reverse complement strand
TAAGAGGTAATGTGCTGATTCTAGGTGAAAAAAATAAAGAGCGCGACTTAGATAATCAGATTAGGAAAAACTTAAAAAATGGTGAAATATTTTATAATAAATCGGACAACAAACAAATAAATAACATAATTATTACCCAGAGTATAGATCTCTATTTAGTGGATTTATCATCTCATAGTTTTTCGTCTAAAATAATGGTTTTTAAAGGAGATAAGACAGTATTTAATGGTGCTGTTGTTCAGAAATATTTAATAGATAGATTAGATTATAAAAAAACTGACAAGAGTTTATATGTGAGTGAGTATACTAGAGAAAAAGTAAAGATTCTGTATCTATACAGTATTTATAATAAGTATGTTCAGCATATTAAGAAAAATATATCCACTTACTGCAATAATCGCAAGTATGAGTTTGTATATAAGTTTGATAAGGATTTCGATAAAATCAAACCTAAGTTTAATATAATTAGAAAAGAATTACAGACATGTAATACTATGTTGATCTTGTATAACTATAGTTTTATAGTAGAACATAATAAGTCACTCGATATGTTTTTGACTTTTAACAAGGGTTTGTTAGATAAAGATATTGAACCTGTTATGATAATAGACAATATATATGGGGAATGGTTTAATAATTTTGTAATTTTTAATAAATTTAACACTATTGATACTCTACACGAATTAACCAATTTTTTTTCAAGAGAAAGTATTAATGAGCTTCAAATTTCACAATATCTCAAAGCACATAAGTTCATTAAAAACAATCAATTTATACCTTTATTCCATGATAATACTAACAAGGGTTATATTGGTTGTTTTAATGGAGGGATATCATTATTTGAATTAGAGAAAAATCTTCCATTTTATTTGAATCTGTATAAAACTAATACAATGGATAGTTTGTATAATTCTATTTACCTGAAAGAGTATTCTTATAGAATAAGTGATAGTTTAGATATAAATCGAATGAAATTTAGTTTTAGAGGTAGACTAGAAATATCTAAAACGAATCATACTTATAAATCACTAGACACTTATATATATGAGATCACAATAGATAAAACCAAATTTATGGTTTATTTTGGAAATGACTATGAATATTTTAAAGGTATAGAAATGGATAGCTCAACTCCAAGAAAAATAGAGGGAATATTAATAATTATTTAAGAATATATTATGGTATTATTTTAAATGGATAATAAAACGTCCAATGATGATAATTCATGTATAATTTGTCTCGAAGAGAATGGTGAATTATTAGAAAATTTTTTTTGTTCATGTAAGTTTAAATTTCATACAAAGTGTTATAGGGATTGGCTTATAAAAAGTAATTCTAGGAAATGTATGGTATGTTATAGGGATTATACACAAGAGACTATAATCGATTTTCTAGGAAATTTAAGAACTAACGATTCTGTAGAGTTATCAATTGCTTCTCCATACGAAATTGTTCCATATGAAAGTGATATCGATTCTAATATTGATTTAGAAGATGATAATACGATAGTGACTACAAATAGACTATGCTGTGGTCATATGCCATGTTTATTGATAATAATTGTAACAATTTTATTCTTTTTTGTTATAATAGTAATTGCTTCTATAGGTTCTTCAAATTATAATACTGGTGGCTAATGATAGTCTGTAATATAATGATAACTATTTAAAGATATATTGGATATTATATTATGTGGAGTAATGGGATTACTATTAAAATATTATTTTAAGCGTTTAAATCCCGAAAATTATAATATTGTTATATATTGAGATATATAGAACAAGTATATAGTCTCCACCGGAATACAATAAATTAAGTTTGTGTACAGCAAATTAAATTATTATTTGAATATTGATTTAGCAAACTGTTATTGTAGAGTAGATGTTTCGGGTGTATATAGTGTAGGTTTAGTGTGTGTTTAATTTTTGTTTAGTTTATATTAAAATTATTTTAAAACTTTGATAAGTTTATACAATGGGTATAGATTTATGATTAATATTTTATTAAAATTTAATATTGTTTAAGGATTTTTAGGGTTTAAAAAATTGTTTAAGGAAACCATCTAAAACGGTAAACAATATTGGGTGTTAGCTTATAAGTTGGTATAGGATTATTAGCTTATGTGGTGTGTCAAGGTTGCCAATAGAGGCAAATTTCAGATGTTTTACTTTATCGATGATGATAATAGTTTTAGGTTAGTGCTATTACTGAGATAGGGTATATGGGGTGATTCGGATAGTATAGATGTAGAAGATCAACGTCAAGTGTTGATTTTCAAGGTTTAATTTTTGTGTAGTGCTCTTGTATTAATTTAAGTATTAATACGATAAGATACGTCTTGTAAGTAGGCTACAACTTAATAATGAAAACTTAATATAAATAGTTCTTATTTATTATAAAAGTTTCTTTATTTTGTAAATTAAATGACACATTTAGTGTAATTAGTCGGATACTAAAAAAGAGTATTTTAGACAATTATATCTAAATGTTTAAGCAAGTTATTAAATCGAACGGATTTATCGATATAACTTCTTAATAGTAGTGTGGGGAGGTAAGTAGCAAAAAAGCGCAAATTTAACGGTTTTACGTGTATGGCGCAATGAATGCGAATTTTTTATTTTTATTTTAACAGTATATTACAAATTTTTTATTTTTTTATTTCAAGTTAGTGTTTAAAGTTTTTAAACACCAAATTGTTTAATTATTGTATAATAATTTATTAACTTCAGCGACATATTTAGTCATTGATTCTTCTTTAGATAGTCCTTCTTTTGATTTCCAGGCATCCCATTTAGCACGGGCTTCTAATTGAACTGCCCATGGTTGAGATGTATTTACATTACCTACAGTTGATTGTTTATACAGTGAATATAGTTCGAGTAATTTATTGTTATCTGGTTTTTCACTGAGACTTTTTACCATTTCAGCGGCGTTTTTGAAATTTTGTTCTAATTCGGACATTATATATAGATTATAGATAATTTATCTATTATTTATACTTATACTTATTTATTTTACACAATCAACAATGATTGACATGGGACGACATGGATTTCTAATTCTTTCATCAAAATCAGGTGTTCTTTTAATAAAACCTAATTTATAATCTATTTTTTTTAATATACTATTACCTTCTTCATTATAGTAATGTAAATAATTTATACTACTATTAGAATTATTAAATAGAGTATTATCTAGTAAATTTTTAACAGATTCATATTTAGGAAACCATACATGTCCTCCATTAATGACTTTATTATTTTTTGAATCATAATTACCACCACCACCGGCATCAAATATAATATTGCCATCTTTATCTTTTAAAGAACGGTTATATAACACATCACATCTATAATCAGGCATTGATAATCTAAATAAACCTCCTGGTTTTAAAACCCTATATATTTCATTTATAGTATCCTTTAGTTTACAATATTCAATATGTTCCATAACATCTTCAGATTGGATAATATCTACACTATTATCTTTTAAATCAAGTTTATTAGTAATATCATGTCTTATGTGATAATTATCTGATCTATATAGACTTAACCCTATTGAAGGTATTTTTGTATAATTTTGATTAATAGTTGGTAAATCACCACAGTATAGATATATATTACTATTTTCTTTTATATCCTCAAATTTCATTATATATTATTGTAATCTAAGCTCTAAGCATTAAATAAAAATTTAATGTAATTTATACTTAAATATTTAGTTATTATATTTTAATAATGAGCGATATTCCTCTAACCGGTAAAATCAAAAAAATGTTTAACTATAAAGGTGTTGACTTTTTATGTAATCTTATGAAAGCAAATAATTTAGTTGTAATGTTCCATGGAAAGTCATTTTTTAAAGAATATCCTGTATTTAGGGGATATAATTATAATTTTGTAAATACAGTAGTATTATCAATCGCAGATCCTAATATCAAACAATACAATGATGTGACAGTTGGTTGGTATTTAAATACACTCAAATATCCAGATACATTTAGTAAAATAGTTGAAATTATAAGTTTTGTGAAAAATAAATGCGACATCAATAATATAGTATTTGCGAGTAATTGTTCAGGCGCGTTAATTGCTTTAAAATTAGGTTGTCATTTTAAACAAAGAGTTTGTATTGCGAATCCACATACAATTATTAAATCTAAAGATTTATGGACTCATTGGCATCTACAAGAATATGCTTATAATACCGGATATCATCCTGGTAATAAACCACAAGGTGGAACTTTAGAACCTGGGGTAGAGAAAGTTTTAATTGGTATTCTAAAAGATAATAAAGATGATATATCAGATAAAGAAGATCTTGATATTAGAAATCATATAGTAAAATATGGATTTCCTAAACATATATCAATATATACTCATATTAATGATTATACCGCAGAATGGGCTAATGCTCTATCTGAGTTCAGTAAAAAGAATAATTATGATGATATCAAAATTATATTTAGTCATAAAAAAAATGTTTCTCCACATCACACTCCCTTTGATAATTATAATTTAAAATCAGCTATTCAGAAAGAATTAGATAATATTTAAGATATCATCTATATAATCAATATCAATATTATCATTTTTATTCATAACATATGGATAAATACTATTACCTGATATTGTTCCTCTACTTACTATATTCGAATTTAAAATATCAATATAACCATTATGAAGATAGCATACTGGTAGTATTTGTCTACATTGGTTATATGGTTCATTAATATTCTTATAATTTACAAATAGTGGATTTAATTGATTATCATCTATTAAATACATTTTATAAGGAGACTTATCGATAGGTATCACTGTCCTTAGGCTATCATATTTATCGCGATGATGTATAAATAATTCCAAACATTTATTAATATCTTCTACTTTTCTACAAGGCTGAGTAGGTCTTAAATGTAAAATAATATCTGGATTATAATTTTGATTATTATTTAACCATTTAATACAATGGTTTATACATTCATAATCTGTAGATAGGTCTCCTGAAATTTCACTAGGTCTCAGAAATGGAGTTTCAGCACCGTATTGATTTGCTATTTTGGCATATTCAGAACTATCAGTAGAAACAATTATTTTCATTTTGTATTTACATTTTTGTGCTTGTAATATTGACCACGCAATCATAGGTTTACCTTTAAAATCAATTATATTTTTATTAGGTATTCCTTTTGAACCAGATCTTGCGGGTATTATACATAATATATTAATGTTATTATTCATATAAATATAAATTGTTAACTTATATTTAAATGTTAATTTATGTCGATATAGATGATACAATTTGCTACTATAGTCAAAATAATGAAAAACCTAAAGATTATTCAAAAGCAATACCATACAAAGAAAGAATACAACGAATAAATAATCTATATAATTCAGGTAATAAAATTATTTATTGGACAGCAAGAGGAACAGTTACACAAAAACTATGGTTTAACATTACATATGAACAATTAAAAAAGTGGGGGTGTCTTTTCCATGAATTAAAAATGGGAAAACCCGCATATGATTTATTTATTGATGATAAAAACATAAATAGTGAAGCTTATTTTAATAATAAAAATTGAATATAATAATTTGTTATATCTAGAATTATTTAGGTACAAATCTTTCTTTAAGCAATTTTATATTTTTTCTTTTTTGAAAACCAAAAAAATCATTTATTTTATTTATAGTTTCGTCTGTATTATTAACAATATCATCCTTATAGATTATTAAATGATTTTTACTTTTTATCTCTTCATATCTTTTATTAAAATTAACGAGATCTTCATATAAATATAATTCTTTAAATTTTGTTAAATAAGTTTCATAAGTATCATTTTTTTTTAGTTGAAAAATATTCATTTTATGTGAACCATCATAATTATATTTTCTTCTATAAGAATTAATTATATCCTCAGGTTTTCTTAGTAATATTACACATCTAATATTTTTTATTAAAGTTAAATTATTTTCACTTGGAAAAATATGTTGTTTATAAACCTTGTTACTATTGACAAAATTATTTATTTCTGATTCTTTATATTCTATCATATCAGAATGTATTTTATATAAATTATTTGATTTACATTTATTATCTGACCTTTGTTTCTTTTTGGTTTGAATAAATACTAAATTATTAATATTAGCAAATGTTGATGCAAGTGAAGTGCTACAAGATTTAGGTATTGCTACAATAAGCATATGATATATACATATAAAATTATTGAAAAAAATATAAATCTTATTTTTTTTCAAAATAATACGTAATTCCTTTTTTATCTACCAGTTTAAATCCTGTATTTGTAATTATATTAATACATTTCTCATCAAATTGAGAATCTTTCATTAAAACTCCATGTAATTCAATACATATTTTTTTTATGTTTTGTTTCAAGAAACTTTGATGATTTTTTAAAAATGATAATTCCCCCCCTTCAATATCTATCACAAGAGAATTGATTTCATTTATTCTATCGATTTCATTCAAAGTAGATGTGTTGATTTTGTATAATTTTAATGTATCACCATATCCTCTTCCATTATCTTCTCTATCACCCGAACCGGCTACAATATTATCATAGGTTTGAAAATCTATAATTCTTTTCTCAACATCAATGTATGTATTTATAAATTCAACATTTGATAAATTATTATCCTGTTTTGTTTGTTGTAAACATGCTCTTAATTCCGGATTTGCTTCAACACTTACAATAAAATTTGCCTTTTCTGACAATACACACGAAACAAAACCTAAACAACTTCCTAATTCCAATACATTATCTGTTTTATCAAAATATTTGTTAGAAATAAATACCTCTTCCTTCTCATATCTTTTTTCAGCGAATCTTTTTGTTAGATTGCCATGATAATATCTATCTGGAGTGTTTAATATTTTTCCACAATAATTAATCTTCTTAAAGCACACGTTTTTTTTCACACGCAGGCTATCACGTTTAGCGCTTTCACCAGCAAATTGTTTTCTTGGACCAGGCTCATATTGTGTAGCTTTTTCAATATCACGAATTCCTTTAACTAACTTAATCAATCCACTAGGTTCAATACTACTTGTTTGATCACTTCCCCACATATTTCTATCTAATGTTACATGTCTTTCTACCCAAGTAGCTCCTAAAGCTACCGCCGCAAATGTCGATACTAAACCATATTCGTGTCCACTATATCCTATCTCAGAATTATTACCATATTTGGTTTTAAGATGTTCAATATATCTTAAATTTAAATCTTGAACTGGACAAGGATATGTAGAATTTGTATGCATAATTACATCAGGTTTAGCATTCTCTACTGCTTTTTCTATCTCTTTTTCTGTACTCATTCCAGTGCTTATTATTACAAAATCAAATAGTTCTCTTGTTACTCTACATAACTCATAATCAGTAATTGATGCGCTCCCTAATTTGGCAATTTTAGTATATTTAGACATAAGTTTAGCACTATCGATGTCCCAAACACTAGCAAAAAATTTAACACCTATACTTTCTGAATATTCACATAATTCCTTTATTTGTTCTTCATTAAATTCGATCTTATGTTTATATTCTAAATAACTCATTTCACCCCATGGAGTCGATTTTCTTTTTGTTTTTTGATGTTCAGGCACACATACATCTGGATTTCTTTTTTGTATTTTTACTAGATCGGCTCCTGCTACTTTTGAAAGTAGTATCATTTCTTTACAAGTATCAATAGAACCGTTATGATTTATACCTATTTCAGATATTATCTTTACCATTTTCATATAAATATGTTTATATTTTTAAGTATAAATAAAATATTTTATATTATTTATACTCTATTATGATGTTATTACTATCCTTTTTTATTAAAAATTTTTGTATTTTATTTTTAATTAATTGATTATTTAGTTTATCAATATCATCTTCTTTGAAAAAATTGTTTAAAACACATATACCAAATTTTTCAAGTAACAGCATTATTGACTCAAATTTTGGTTTAATAAAAGAACATTCTAATGTAGGAATTTGAGTATCTAATAATAAACATAAAGTAGCATCTATTTTATCGTTATCATGTAACCATTTAAGTATATTAAACTCTTCGTTAGGACTATGACATATACTACTTTGTTTATGATTGTCAATATTATTATAGGTATGTAATTTATTATCTTCTTTGTTAAATGAAAAATGAGTCACAAAAGGTCTTTTATTATCAATTACTGATGTCATTACGCCATGAATTCCCATCCTGGGTAAGGTTGATATAGTGTATGGACAATTATTATTTTTCAAAAAAATATTATAAGCTTTTTTTCTATAATGCTCCATAAGTATAATACCAAAAGGATAGTTATCAGGCTTAAGCTGTTTCTTAATTTCATTCTTATAGTTTTTATCAATATGTTTGTATAAAGGAATATCTAAGTTATTTTTTTTTAAATTTATATCTACATGTAGATTTACGATCTGCATATATGTTTTTGTCCCATTATTATCTCCAGGTAATCCAAAATTAAAACGAATGTTAAAATCAAATTGGTCAATTATTTCAGAGATATTGATATTTTTATAAGGTTTGTTTCCGATAATTATCATATAATATAATATAATTTGATGATGTATCTTTAAATATTTACCATCCAGCATGATTTAAATGCTTTATTTTAATCTGTGGTAAGCGTAAAAATTTATTAATATTACTCTTTTTTCTCTCAGCCTTATTACTACTAAGATTATTATCAATATAATTTGTTAGGAAATCTTTTTCATTTTGGGTAAACATATGTCTACAATTATGAACCAAATATTCTGGAAATTTTTGATAATAAACATCAGGATATCTGACTGATCTTACCCTTATATCTATATTTTTGGTAATCCTATTTGTTATTGAAGGATTATAAGTATTTATATTTCCTACTTCATCCCATATTCTGAATGCATTATTTCTACTGTAAATTTTTTCAATAGTTTTAATAGCATGTTTCATCCTGATAAGTCTATATTTATAAACAACTTCATCTTTTAGTATTTGTGACATAATCTTAAGGTCTGAAATATCAAGAAGACTTGATAAATGATGGTGGATATCACCAGGAACTGTTTGTAATGTTACTAACATTATATTGATTTAATTTCAAAAATAATTAAATTAATATATCAAATTTAATCTGAATCAGATAAATCTATTAGCTGTTTTTCTGTATCTCCAACTACGATAGGTTCTTCGACGGCACCTTCTGATTCAGAATCGGTATCAATTAAAGACATTGCGTGTTGTTGAGCCATTAATACAGTTTTAACATATTCCGGAGTATGTTCATCATCAACAGGAACTGATTCTACTACCTCTACACTTTCTGTTGCAGGTTCTTCTTGGACTACAGTTTCTTCAGTAGTTTCTACAACTTCTTCTTCAGTGTCTTCTACAACAGCTTCAACAACTTCTTCAACAGCTTCTTCAACAGCTTCTTCTTCAGTGTCTTCTTCAACAGCTTCTTCTTCAGTGTCTTCTACAACAGCTTCTTCAACAGCTTCTTCAACAATAGATTGTTGGACTACAACTGGTTCAGGTTCAACAAATTTAGGTGTTATATCTCCTTCATGATTATAACAATTTAATACTCGAGCAGATGCTTCTGTCACATTTCCAGACCATTTAGGCAACCAATAGTAAGGAATGATTTCGTCATTGTTAGGATAATGCTTATTAAAAACATTTCTAAACCATAGACTTTCTTTTGATTTAGGAGGATTTAATTGATATTTCATAGAGCATTCGTCTAATTCTTTATCAGTAACTAATTTTTCGGCATGTTCTTGGATGATTTGGAACCATCCTCTGGTTTGACTTGAAACTCCATCAGACATACCTTCTTTAACTCGCCACAATACATCATGTGGTAACAAGTCCATACCATCGAATGCTTTTCGCAAAAGATATTTTTCAATCTTGTTATCACCTCCTGGAAGTTTTAATTCAGTTGAGATAGACATATAATAATTTAAAAATGCTTTATCTAAAAATGGAACTCTGACTTCCAATCCTGCTCCAGCAGTTGAACGGTCAGATCTCAATACATCAAAATATCTTAGGTCGGCTATAAGTCTTTCACATTCATTTTTAAAGTCATTATTTGTAGGAGCATTATGAAAATACATATAACTTCCCGATGCTTCATCAGAACCTTCACCACTAAATACAACAGTAACATCGGTGTTAGCTTTGATATATTTAGATAATAGATACATAGGCGTGCTTGCTCTGATAGTAGTAGTATCCCATGAACCTACTTGATATATAGTTTCTTCAATTGCGTCTAACATTTCTTTTTCTGTTAAAATTAATTCATGATGGTCAGTTCCTAAATGTTCTGCTACTTTTCTAGCATATTCAAGGTCTACACTGCCTTTTAATCCAACCGAAAATGTTTTAAGTGGAATATTAGTAAAACTTTTTGCCACCAGAGCTGTTATGAGACTGCTATCTAATCCTCCTGATAGAAGACATCCAACCGGTCTATCTGACAATAGTCGTTTTTCTACTCCTTTTGTCAAATATTCTCTAATTCTTTTGGTTATAATTGCTACGTTGTTTTCTTTTTTTTGAGCATAGCTATGATTATAGTATCTAATAGGTTTGAAATCATAAACTTCTGAATAATGTCCAGCAGGAAATTGGCTAACATCCCTGTCGCAAATATCAACTAATGCTTTTAATTCACTACTAATACACATACTACCAGAGGAGTCTCTACCATAATACATGGGTCTTACACCTATAGCGTCGCGTCCCATATAAACTTTGTTTGTATTATTATCTACGATAACAAATGAAAATACCCCATCAAGTTCTTTGACAGTTTTATCGATACCAAATCTTTTATACATATGGACAATTATTTCGCAATCGCTTGAGGATTTAATATTAAACCCATAGGTTTCAGCTAATGCTTTCCAGTTATAGATCTCTCCATTACATATAATTGTAATATTCATATCTGAAGGATGATTAATAGGTTGATTACCACTTTCACTGAGATCATTTATACATAATCTATGAAATACTAAATATTTTGAATTATCCACCATTCTACTAACCGTGTTGTCTGGTCCTCTATCTCTAATTAACATGGCATTTTTTGTTAATTTAATCTTGAGTTCTTCACTGATGTTCTGTCTGCTGATATACGCGAAAATTCCACACATTTGCTTTATAAATAATATTTATAAAGAAAACTTTAACTAATTTTATATTATCTCGTAATTAATGTATTTCTTTTGACAATAAGGACACTGCGAAAATTCCACACATTTGCTTTATAAATAATATTTATAAAGAAAACTTTAACTAATTTTATATTATCTCGTAATTAATGTATTTCTTTTGACAATAAGGGCACTTAAAAAGATTAATACCAGGTTTATTTAATATTTCTTTAATTGCTTCACGAAGACATGATGTATGAAATATATGACCACATTCTAATTCTGAAAATTGCTTATGATTATCATCATAACATATTTTACATTCATAGTTATGAATATATGTACTATATTTTCTATCCATATTACGGTATCCTTCTGCTATTAATGTATTAAGGTAAGCTATTTCCTTACTTTTAAGGGAAATACTCTTAGTACTTATTCTGAATCGTTTATATTTAATATCTTCTAAAATATCTTTTAATTTGAATTCATTATTTAATTTATCATACACATCCGTAAGAACTCCCAATGAATCATTTTTAAGATATAAACAATCTATATTTATTATACTCGATAAATCTTTTTCAAAAAATCCCACATTGTCTATCTGTAAATCGTTTATAAAGATAATGTCTAATATGTAACACTTATTATCTATCTCTATTTTATAATTGACTATAGTATTTCTTATATAAGATAGTGTTAGTGGAGTTAGAACACTATGGGATATTATATATTTTGATATAGTTTTTTCTAGTATACTTCTCATTGATATTTTACCATAACAGTTTATAACCCTTAGTTCATCTGGTAGAGTATTTGTCATAAGTTGTCTTATAAATCTACCATAAATAGTAAAATCTAGATTAAAAAGACT
>Ga0209092_10004238_pt1 | contig 12072 bp, 6 predicted proteins | sample FraStrMetagenome_FD_187446 | JGI IMG/M metagenome (GOLD analysis project Ga0209092, IMG submission 187446) | Marine eukaryotic phytoplankton communities from Arctic Ocean - Fram Strait ARC3M Metagenome (SPAdes) (version 2) | ecosystem: Environmental > Aquatic > Marine > Oceanic | place: Fram... | reverse complement strand
CTGTATTTAGTATAAATAAAAATAAAAATAGAAGAGAGATAGCAATGGTTAGTCGAAGTTCGATTTGCTATGAAAACTCTCCTTTTTGGCATAAGAATTTGTGATCAAATTTCGTTATGATCTCACAGAAACCATCGTCCTGCCATGAGGAAATGAGTAGTGAATAAAAATCTACTCTTAAAATTCTTCCAGTATATTTCTTTTGAATCAAATACGATCCACATTTCGTCAATGCGATTTTTGTTAATTAATTTTTTCTACGTAAGATTTTTCATATACTTTATACCATTGAATAAGAATTCATTTAGAATCCAATCAATAAATTGTGGAAAGTAGAGCTTTCTGTTTTTCCTAAAAAAGCAACTAAAACAAGACGAAATCCTTTGTGTATTCCGATTTGTCCATGTTGAACTATTAAACTTAATTAAGTAGTAGATAGATATCAAAAAAATTCTACGAGTGGTTTATTGTTTTCTTGTACTTCTCTCATCATACTGTTGATGAATTTTCCATTGTGATTGATATCAGCTGGTGGAATGGCAGACTGGTTATAAAACAGCCGTCCTATTTCTAATCTAATCTATTGAGCACATAATAAAAAGGTGCATCATGACTGTCTATTGTACGTGCACCCGTTACTTCAATACTTTATTTACAATACTTTTGGAAGACAACGGAAGTAAAGCAACAGTCTTAACTCATGCGAATAGAATTTTTAAAAGAATCCCCTTCTGAATAGAAATAAAAATTTATCAGAAATAAGTTAAGATTCTTTTCTATCAAAGTCAAAACTTAGACCAGTTGTTTTTCATTGGACACAGAAACAAATCTTGCGCGCAAGATGAATAGTCTTGAATCTCTCTTCAAAACAAAGAAACTTGTGCGGATGTCATTTCATTATGTAAGCATACATGTATATGTTATGAGGTTCATGAAAGGTAAAAAAGAGATTTCAGAGAGAGGTTTAAAGTTCAGATTGAAAAAGTTGCCTGTGCAATTTTGGGAGTCATGAAAAATGAAATGTGATCGTTAACTCTACGCTAAGTAATTTTCAAAAGCAGAAATTGTATTTTCTGCACTACGAACACCTATATGAATATAAATGTGTTAAATGCATAAATTATGAAAGAGTTACATACTATTTTAGTACACATTCGGAAAACATTTATATTTCACATCCATTCTTAATTCCTCCATTGCTTAAAAGCAAAAATTACGAAGAAATAGTTAATTTCTCTTTAATAGTTCAAGATGTTTCATGCTTATCTTGTTTGCATTTGAAGATTTGGTCGACATGAGAATGATTATTATACTAATGTTTTATACTTTTTGTTTCGAAATGAGTATCCATATTGAGTCCCGATATTTACAGTAGCAACTGAGCTTCGTGATGCTGGAGACAGGACTTGTAAGGAACACTACCTAAAAAGCATGCTATAAATAAATAGAAAGCATGAACTCAGTGTAAATGAAGATAAGACGTTCAATTAAAATTTCGTTTCACCTTGGCTCAATGCGAAATAATTATTGATGCATAAACTTATTATCCAGCAGATATCGCAAAGATCCTTATTAAATTTTGAATGTTTTAAACGAAGTTCTGTGTTAATAAAGTCTGCTGCTTTTATCATCTGATTATGAAATACTCTCAAATTTTGCAAGGAAATGAAAACCTTCGCCTCATGATTTTTGTATTCATCTTGCGTCACGCCAACTATAATACCGTGTGCTTGAAATTCATTGAAATATGTTTGAATATTATTGTTTGCTGGCGTGAGTCCGTCAATGTATGACGTATTTTCTTGTTTCGGATGAAATAAGCGGAACATTTCGAATTTAGCCTCCAGACGTATTCAAATTTTAATTTGTTTATCTGCTGCTATCTAAAGTTGAGACATGATGACGGAACTAAAGAAAATTATCGCTAACTCGAAAGTGGTGTTTCAAGCACGACTGAATGATGAATAACAAGTTGCTTCAATCGACGCGTCAGTTTATCGGAATCTTTTTTTTTACTTACAAAAGTGTTTAGAAACACTAAAAGAACAAAGAACAGGTAAAATAATTTCGCATTTTTGTTCTGTAGTGCTATTGGATAGGTTAGACCAAGCTACAAAGAACAAGGAACAGCAGATAAAATATATACACTTCACATAAATTGAGGATAGGATTTAAGATAGCAAAAAAGATAAAAGTTTTTCAATTTTGCTATGATTAATCTTTCGTGCTCGTGACTCGTGCTTATCTTGCTTTTTGATCCTTTTGCATATATTGGTTCTAAGTAAGAATTTCATTTATCGTCATAGCCCCTAATTATTGGTAATATTTTCTAAAAATCCTGTAAAATGATGTTCTCTCTAATGAATGTTTGTCATTCTCCGTCAAAATTATTAGTTTCGTCATTTGTAAAAAATAAACACCTCAGCATCATCGAAAAGCTTAGCGACAAGACTGGTTTGTCATAAATTGGAGATTAAATTAAAAAGAGGTGGATGAAGAATTTTGATCATCCTTTCCGCAAATGGATACTTTACGCATATAGCATCATAGTTGTTTCGTTGTCTGGGGGGCTTGTTTATGGTTGGCCTTGTCTTCGAAAGAAAATAATTCAACAGGGAAATCAGGAACTTTCTGAAAGTACTCTTGCAGGAATATTCACAATAGGATCGTGGACAACACAAGCGGGCAGATTTTTCTTTGGCTTGGCTCGAGATCGGTACGGAACTAAAATTGTAACTTCGTGCGCCTTATTTAGTGTTCTAGCTGGAAGTTTAGGTATTGCACTGTTCACAACAAGCAATATAATAGGATTTGCAGTATCATTTTCTCTTCTAGGATTTGGATCTGCAGGGCAACTTACTTTACAACCTATTGCAAGTCTTTTTCCCAACAATTACGGAACAATCATATCTAGGTGAGGATTATCTGTGCATCCGAGATCCTAACTTTTGAATAAAGTACCTAACACTTTTCTATTGAAAATAGTCTATCTGGAGCTTTCCAACTTTCAGGAATGGTATTTTTAGTGATTATAAATCTTTTTCACGACAAAAAGAATGGATTTCTGTGTTTAGCAGGATTAATTTTTGCACTCATATTAGTATCATTATTAATTTTACCCTCGGAGAGCTCTTTCGATTCTTCTTCAATCGTTTCAATCTCTAGTAAATATCCAAAAGAAACAGATCAACTTTTATCACCACAAAAAGAAATTCCCTCAGCATTATCGCAGATTTTTACAATCGAATATTTCCTACTAACTTTATGGTTTTCAATCTGTGTATTGCCATTACAATATTACTTAGGTACTATTGGATATCAGTTAGAGGTCAAAGGAGATATTTCTGGCCACTACACCAAAGTGCAAAATATAACTTATGGAAGTGGTGCAATTCTGTCTCCCATTCTTGGACATATTGTAGATTGTTGTGGGTTTGGATTGAGTCAATTAGTTGCAAGTATTCTGAATGCGTGCTCTTTCTTTATTCTCGCATCTGACACTATATGCCTAAGAGGCCAAGTTCTTGGTTTCATTTGCTACGCGATAGGTAGATTATTAGTTTATGCTGTATATTTTTCGAAGGTTGGAAAGACTTTTGGGTTTAAAAACTATGGGACTTTGGTTGGAATAGGACTAGTAACGTCTGCAATGCTAAGCTTGTTGCAATACCCATTTATTTCTTGTGAATATAGGATATCGGCAGGAAGTCAATATTGTGTGTGGATTGAGTTTCCTTAGTTTTTTTCCATATTCCTTATGGTTGAGAGAGAGAGAATTAAAAAGCGAAAATGAAAAAGTTACTGATGTCTTCGAAATAGAATCAACAAGTTTGGAGGAGATTCGGGTATAATTTGATTATATTGTTAATAATGGTTTGTACACTAACTAGCTTAAAAACTGTCAAGTAATTTTGAATGGTTGTGAACAATATTATGTTCACGATAATTTCTAACCCGCAGGATAAAACTAAGCACTCATTTTGTCCACATGTTGATCTTTTTTTTGGATCAAGAAATATATTATTAATTTAGGGCTCAACCACTCTGTTTCGTGATCTACGATTGTCTACACGAATCTTCAAGTACATATTTTTTTCTAAATTATCTAAATTTTGAAAAAATAAATAGTTCTTGTAGATTTGGTTGAAATAAGAGGTCCAACTCTGCTGTAGGCTTATTACTATTATAGTCACGTTTACGATGGAAAGTAATCAAAATGAAACAGGTGATCCAAATCAACAGCAAGGGCAACAACAGAATACACCACAGCAAGGTAGTTTTCCTCCTCACAATGTTAACACTGTGCGCGTGAATGTTCAAATGAGTCGACAAGGAGCAGGAAGTAATGCTAACCAAACTCCAGCATCATCAGAAGAAGCTTACCAGGCTGCTCAAGCAGCTATCCCATCAGTTCTCATGGCATTAGCTCGACACAGGGAACTTACAGCCAATGGTAATAATCCTGGTTCTCCAGCAGATGTGAATCCGAACTTGGTTATTAACATGAATTCAAACTCAAATGGTATTCGTGTGGCAAATTTCAACCACAATACACAAGTCAATGGTGCCACAAATGAAATGAATCAAAATAATGAAGCAATAAATGAAGCCGTGCAAAATTCTCAAATGGGATCAACTGAAAACATTGGTCTTGGGCGAAATATGAATATCAACGCAGGCACTGCGACAAATAACAATAACGTTCAAAATAGTGCCAACCAAAGTCAAGTTATGCCTCAAACTCTCCACATTCCAGTACTCAATAGAATGTCTCTATCAAACGCACCACCACTTCCACCACTTAAAGCAGAACCAGTACCAATTCATAAGCGAACGAAAAACGAATCTGATTCTACGGAAAAAAATCAAACAAATCCAATATTTGACTGCGCAATCTGCTTTGACATATTGGAAGATCCTACAACTTGCTCCAATTGTACTACACGCTACTGCTTTAAGTGTATTTCACGTGTTCTAGCACTTGCTCCGTCTCCTGATAATACAATCAAATGTGCCCGATGTCCAACATGTCGCAATTCTTTCACAAGCAAGGACTTAAAACGAGATGTTGAATTTCAAAAATTCATGGACAAACAGATAAATGAAATATGTCCTCATCACGGATGTAATCAATTACTTCCATTGAGTAAATTAAAACAACATGAAGCAGAATGCCCTCATATACTCATGAAATGCAAATATGCTCCTTTTGGGTGCAAATGGACGGGTCCCAAAATGCACTTGGACCACCATCATAATCAGAATTGCCGTTATCACGAAGTGAGTGGTTTCATTGAGCATTATAGAAATGAAGCAAGAGCGAATAGATTTTATATCAAACAGATGCATAATCAGGTAAGAACTGCACACTTTTTTAATTTTTCGTCAAGCATTGAAGCAATAATTCATGTACAGAATCTGATATTTTTTGCCTTGAAAACGACTTTTGTGTAGATCCAAGTACGCAATCAACAGATGCAATTTCAACACAGAGTAATATCACAGATGCAAACAAGAAAGGTCGAAAACATTTTTCATATCCTAGAGTTTGGATTCAGATGTGTATGTTATCCCACCACAATTCTTTATGAAAAGAATATTTGGAGAAGAATGCTTCCTTCAAATAGAGAATATGCCATTGTGAATAATTTTTTTGTCCTTTTTCCTTATTTTATTCTTTTGACAAAAGTAAGTCCTATCGTCTCATCATCTCATTATTGCTTAATTGTTGCCAAATATAATGACTAATCTGGCTCCTCCAAAACCTAATTCGATGAAAAAGAAAATATTTGTTTCTATCACTTTAATGATAGACTTGTGCTCTGCTCTTTTTGCCAACACAACAAATAATAATGAATTCGAGCACATCTTAGATGCATATATAGACAACTCAATCATCATCATCCTTGGATTTTTCGTGGGCTTTCTATACATGCACGATAAAGTAAATGGAACTTCCTGGAGTCCAAATTTCATAAACAGAGACTTATCAGCCATATCTCTTGCAGCTATTCACTTCTTCGCAATCTCGTCGGAACCAAACATAGTGAGAGGCTATTTCCTTAGTATGCTACTATGTGGATTAAATTTTCTCCCGGCATTAATTAGCTCATTTTCTCTTTGGAATAGGACATCAACCAACATTTTTTTTGCTGCAAAAGCTACACCTGTAGTCTTTTTTGGTTTACGCTACGGTCTTATTTTGCACATTTTAGGCATTTTTGGTTTATGCGAAGGCGTGATTCTTATGAGATTATGTTCCCAATTTCTGCGCCTCCCTCCATACATTGAAATGGGCAGTTCCGACTGCGTCTTTAGCGATAAATTCGCGGTTGCTACTCTTTTTGTTGCAAGAACAGTTTATGAACTGTGCGAACATTTTTCAGAGGTAATAAGTTGGAATTTTCAGTTCTTGATCTCTGAAGCGAAACAAAATGCAAAAGAAGCACTTTTTGCGTTGTTTATTGTTGGCTGCGTGAATATGTGCACTGGTGTTATACCAATACTTGGGTTTCACACAGGAAGACTAATAGCTGCAAACGCTAATGGACGAATAGCTGAGGAAAGAAATGCAATGCCACCTCGCAAGCCACGATTGATCCCTGGCGGAGTCATTTGTCTTTGTTCATGGATTTTTTCTTTAGTACTGATAGGACTTGCACATTAAATCGTGCGCTAAATAAAATTGCTGTAAATTATAAAAATTCTCATGAAATGCGAAGCAAATTAAAATAGGAAATGAATAGTGTAAACGTGCACAATTTTTGTGCATCTTCATCATTTGAATAAGCTAATCTCAATGTTTAGAAACTAGAACTTTCGTGGCAAATCTTCAGGTTCAACTCGAATGGATTTATTTTCTAAAATTATTTCTAAAGCCTGAAATTGCGTGAACATCGTCCCTGTTGATGAATAAGATTCAAATGAAAAGCAATAATAACAAATAAAATAAATATCTCCTCCTCAACTTACACGGAAAGAAAACGTTCTGAGATTAATTACGTGAACATATTTAACGATTTTTCACCTACGAAATGTAAGTTTTGATTGTTGTTTCTTTGTTCAACTCGTAAGTATTCCCACCTTGCGGTTTTGTATGACACCATCATTCATTGCTCATGACGCACAGCAGACGTGAACGAGTAAGTGGGAATAGACTCGTGTTTTATTTGTAAACGTGGTTTTTATGCGTTTATTATTATTTTCCAGCCATTCAAAAAGATTCATTTCGGACCGTCACCATTACATTTACGGTACCATCTTACTTGAGCTTTTTAGAAATGATAATCTGCAGTCATTTAGAGGTGCAATTTCTCGATCCCCTTCCACTCTATCTAGTTAAAATGCAAGATATACTTAAAAATCTATTGAAAAGATTGGGATCGCTAAACCCTTTTTATAGGGAGTTTCTACTATAAGAATGTTGTAGTAATGAAATTAGAACACAAAAAATGTAAACGAATAAATGCATCCAAATATTAATTGAACTAAACAAACAAACGTATATCCATTTCGTGTAAAGAAATCTGAAGTTCTTTGTATTGGTGCAAACATACGTATAGATGAAAACAATTCTATTTTTGAGCTTCTCTCGATATATCTTGTACGTAGCTCGAGACGTGTATACACTATTAAATAAACGGTGCTGATCATTTCATTTTCATGTGTGATCATAAACATTTCTTTGCGGTATGACGAATCAATATCATATCACAATAAGCCTTCAAGCTCCTACTTAAAAAGGAAAATCTTAAGTATTTTGAATTGTACCATTTTGTCGTAGATCGAAATGCAGGTAGAAAAATTGTTTGGAATGAACAATAAGCCACGTAATTGCTTACTACAAAAAAGACTTTCTCTTTACTTAGACTGATTCTTGCTACGAATTGAATTTGTCGCAGATAAGTGTCTGGATATTGATATATGTTTACTCTTTGGATTGCACAGGTAGGGATTCGTATGGACTAAATATTCGACTACATTCTTCTGGCTACTACTCAAACTTTTGAGAAAAATAAACTAGATGATATCGACGATTCCAATCGTTCCTGTTCCAACAACCGAGGATGGAATTATAGCACAAGACCAAGCGAGAATGACGAAAATAAAGAATTCTCTACATAACAATTCATATAGAGAAATAAATGATAGTGTCATTCACGATGCAGAAATGAGAAACCACGAAAATAGCTGTGATCTTAGTAGCATAGCTTCTCTAGAGGATGAAGATGGACTTTTATCAGAGCCAATGGATATTGATACATCCAAATTATCTGAAGTGAAGATAGAAGGAAGCTCTATATTTACTGGTGCGATACCAGCACCAAAAACTCAATTGAATGAGATTGATTCAACAAAAACTAGTACGACTTCTATGGAAACAGTTCCTTCTTTTGAAGACATTGGGGACACTAAAATGACCGAAGTTGAAAGATCAAAGAACTCAAATGCACATGAAAATACAAGATCAGGCACAGCAAATGCGCCAATATCATCGACAGCAAGACGTGGGCTTAAAAATCTTGGCAATACATGTTACTTGAACTCGGCTATTCAGATGCTTTTTTCTTTAGAAAATGGCTTTGTCCAAGATTTGTTTCATCATAATGAAAACTCTATATGGAATAAAATTGTAGAAGATGAAAACTTAACCACTGAGAAGAAGCAAAAAGGTAAAAGTAAAGATATAGGGCAGAAAGAGCTCGAGCTACGGAACGCCCTCGTATCAATTGGTAAACAAATACTGAATGAAGATGGAATTTTGAACGTTGTAAATCCAGTTGCTGTGAAGAGTGCAATCGACAAGAAAGCACCTCAGTTTGTAGGTTACAGGCAACATGATTCTCATGAATTTCTCTCTGCACTGCTAGATATTTTACATGAAGAAGTGAAAGTCAATAATAAGACTGATTCCGAAGATAAACAAAATCAATCCTCAAAGGAGAAGACTGAAAAAGAGGTAAAATTGCATGAAAAAAAAAAGGCAAAAAAGAAGAAAAAAAAGAAAGGATGGAGACGATTAAATCCATTATTTAGAGGAGGTAAACGAGTGTCTTCATATAGTGAATTGGATGCTGAAGCTATTTCTGATCTTCTTCATGGGAAAGAGAATAATGATGACAGTACAGCGTGTGAGAGTGACGCTCTCTCATCATCTGCACATGATGACATTGATTCCAAGCCAGAGGTAAAATCTTGGGCTTCTATTGTGTCTTCCTCGTCGAAAAGGGATGTCGGTAGTAAAACAAATATGAAACCTTTACATTGTACTCTAGTCGGGGGCAGAGCAGTTGCTCCAGTTCCTTCCACCATTATTGAGTGTGTTGTTTGCACTGATGATAATGATACTCCAGCTACATCAAATAATATTGCTTTGCATAAACCAGAACAAATAATGAATAATGATGAGATTGAAGAGCAACTGAGAAATGTGCCAACTGATATACACACAGGCGATGACGAACTTTCAATAATTGGAAATGGGGTACCTGAAGTTGATGCCAAAAATGAAAGTACTGAAAAGATTCTTGTTGAAGATAAGAAGGCTGAAAGTAAAGCTTCAGATGTACCAGAATCTACTCTACAATCATTTGTAGACTCTCACTTCTGCTCTGAGATCAGGGTAACTCTTACATGTGATTCATGTTGTTATTCAAGGTAAGTATTTTTGTAACTTCAAATATGTGAGTTTTGAATGTGTAGCTGAATTTTGTCTATTTTACATACACATAGGTCTAAAACTGAAATGTATAGATATCTTTCTATTGATGTTGATAACGAAGATGATAACTCATCAGACAACAATTCTTCCGAAACAACAGCTTGTGTTGAAGAGGGTTTACGAAGATTTTTTGCACCCGAGAAAAGGGATATCAAATGTGAAAAATGTTTTTGTGAAACAGCAACTCAAACAATGAAATTGATTCGTCTTCCGAACGCGTTACTTCTGCATTTGAAACGATTTATTGTTGAATTCACCCCTAACTACGATGTAACTTATCGAAAAAACCAAAGTCCTGTCGAATATAGTTCTAATATGAATCTTTCTGATTACTGTGCTGTCGATGTCAGTCTCCCTCGATATACGAGTACAGAACATATGAAATTGTCACTACCGAATAAAGAAAGAGAAGAAATGGCTATTTGTAGTCTTAGTTCTCCTGCAAACCCTGACGTTGATGATCTTGATTCAGTATCAACAACATCAACAGAGATGGATTCTCTCTGTGATGAAAAGGGAAAGTATTCAATTAAAAGTGTTGTGCACCACATTGGATCTACGGCTTCATGTGGTCACTATACAGCTGATGTTCTGGTGAGGAATGCTGGAGGAGTGCAAAAATGGCAGAGATGTAATGATTGTAAAGTTACATCATATACAGACGAAAATGAAGTTGTCACTGGAACAAAATTTCAAAAAACCGCCTACATGGTGATGTATGAACTATCACTGTAGCTTGATATCAATCTTTCATGTGCTATCGCAATGTATTCGACACGAATCCTTAAAGTGTCGAAGATGAACTTTATAAATTTAAAATAAATGATGTATTCATGTTAAGTGTACATGTACCTATCAAGATAGCATAACATGCTTCCATTTAATCTTAAAGAAACAGTTTTCGTCTTCGTTCGGTTCTCAGTTGTCTTTCGGCAAAAGTGTGCCGTGGCTTTACCTTTTAAGAAAATAATCATCGATGTTAAAAACTACGAATAAGATATGATTGAACAATTGTTTCTGACGAGAAAGAATTAGCACACGAATATGACAACAACGTACATCTATTCCTTTTAGATCTGATTTTTCTTTCTTTTTAGATTCAATATAGCCCTTCCATTCTTGTGTGTCTGGAATGTTAATCGTTATTCTTTCTGCTTCCTTCATTTTTGTCCGTAGTACATTTAATTCTTGTTGGTTTGGTATATCTAGCTCTTCAATCTTCATCATGCGTTTTGGAAACTTGTCATGTAAGTTTTTTCTTTTCCATGGAAACAAATAATAGGGTAGAACTCCCATTTCTTGCCGAATTCTTCGTTGACGTATCCTTTCCACCAAAATGTTGGTTTGTAGCACAATATCGTCCTTTCTGGCCTGTTTAGCTTTAAGTACTTGAAGTTTCTGTTTTTTAATTTCCCACCATCGAAAGCCAAAATAAGTGAACATGAGTTTATTCTGAATCCGGAAGGCAGGGTAAAACAACCGTGGATATTTATCTAGAAAACGTTTCATCTCCATGAACTCCAATTCACCAGCTATAGCCATTCTATCTATTTCTTCCTCTATTTTTCGTCTAGAAAGTTTGAGATCACCCTTCATTTTGTTTTCATCGAGACTGTTGGAGTTGCTGTTTTCGTGAACATTGTGGAGTAGGTCCAACATGGTATCCAACTCATCATTATCGATAAACCCATTTTTGTTGCAATCAAATATATAAAAACAATATCGAAGAATATCATCTTTTTCCAACAGACATATCGTTACTATGGATTGAACAAATTCACCAAAGTTTAGGGACACATCTTTCTCCTCCAGTATAGTATTTAGTGTAGTATCAATAGGTTCTGTCCTTCTAGAAGGTGTATAAATATCTAAAAGTTCGAATAGGCACATACCATACCTAGAGCGGGACTCGTCAATTTCATTAAAAAAGGAATCGATATGTATACGATCGCTTTTCGTGTTGTAGACGTTCTTCTGTTTTTTCAATATTCGTTGAAAATGATCGTAAAGCCTGGAAATATCCACATCGTCTATCTGGGATAATTGTATAGTTTTCAATATTCGATCGTCATGAGCAGGAATAATTTTGACGGATAGTGCAGACCCCATGTGATCTGTTATATAAGCCAAAGATTTTGAAAAAATGTCTTTTTTCAAGAATCGTTAAGCGATGTCAAGCCTCACGCTGCGATCCCAGTAGTGTGCTGTCAGGAAGGGAGAAAGATCACTTAGGAATAATAAATAATTTTTATTCTAAACAATTTTTATTTGAAATATCTAAGTGAAAACAGTGGCTTTGAGTGGTGAAATTTTTAGCTAATTTATGAGTTAAAAATCTAAGCCCAAACACA
>Ga0209092_10004237_pt1 | contig 12073 bp, 6 predicted proteins | sample FraStrMetagenome_FD_187446 | JGI IMG/M metagenome (GOLD analysis project Ga0209092, IMG submission 187446) | Marine eukaryotic phytoplankton communities from Arctic Ocean - Fram Strait ARC3M Metagenome (SPAdes) (version 2) | ecosystem: Environmental > Aquatic > Marine > Oceanic | place: Fram... | reverse complement strand
TGTCATTGATGACATCTCCTAAATGGAATAGGAATTCGGCCTTGGAGGGGAGGTTTCGTATTTGTTGGATGCGGGGTTTGCCACTCATGATAGAGATGATCATATCGGGTTGGTAGGTGGGGGTGGAAGTGGGAGGGGAGGTTGGGAGAAGGGTGGGATTGGGGAGGGTGACGAGGGGTGTTGGTGGGAATGTGGGGGGAGAAATAGGGGAATGAGAAGGTTGAAGGGTGGGAGATTTGCTGGGGGGGGTTGTTGGATTCGATGTGAGAGTGTTTGTGGGGTGGTGAGTGGGGCTCTTCGATGTGGGAGACGCCGTTGGGATGTTCGTTGGATGGGGGGTGGGTGATGGAGTAGGATCCAGAGTGAGTATGACGGTCGGAACAGCCGAATGGTGGATAGTAGGGTTGACAGTAGGGTTGTCAGTAGGGTGGAGGGTGGGCAAGTCTGTAGGATTGGGAGTGGCACCTACGATAGGTGACGTTGTGGGTAGCGCTGTGGTGGGTTCCAAAGTAGGATTGGGAGATGGTTCCTTCGTGGGAATGTTGGTGGCCATCCTTGTGGGACTTTCGGTCGTCAAGGTTGGAGTACTTGTAGGAGTTTTGGTAGGAGTGTTTGTGGGATTCAAAGTTGGAGGATTTGTGGGAGGAGATGGTGTGGGGGAACTGGTTGGTAATGCTGTAGGAGATTTGGTGGTGGGAGTCTCCGTGGAGAGAAAGTCCATAGAATCAGCATCAGCATTAGTATCCACATTCAACGTCTCCATCGTAGGTGTTTCCGAAGGTGCATTGGTAATATCCGCAAATAACGAATCCATCACAATTTGAATCGTGGAAGTATCTTGGATAGTGGACGCCACGGTCGACGACGGAGTTGGAAGACTGGTCGGAAGAGATGTCGGAGTGGACGTCGACGTCAACGTCATTTCCATCCCTGGATCATCTTCCACATTCCACATATTATTCGTCGTGGTGGGTCGTTCCACTGTCACACCGACAATCACGGAAAAGGCAATCACGACGGAGACGGACGCTAAAAATAATAAAAAACAAACAAGAATGATCATTTTGAATTTCGAGGGAGCATTGTCAATATTATCAATGATTTCCGTCATCCTTCGTCGATATCGCCATGTGTTCGAATTGGAATTCAAATTCAAATTCGAAGAGGGTGGGAGACCCAGAATGGGAGACTCGTCCCCTCCTCCTCCTGTGGAAGATAGGGGAGGTGTTGGTTCATCACTGGAATACCATAAATTGATATTTTCCATTCCTGTCGAATAGGATCCAAAGGTGAGTGAATCATCATCGCTCAGTGGACCCTGATAGGCAAGTCCACCACTGTTATTCCGTTCCAACATTCTTGGATTCATGTTATGTAAGTTTCGTTCGATGGATGGAAAGAAGGAAACCGTTTGGAAGTTGTCAATCGTCAATCGTCAATCGGAAACAAGTGTGGAGGCTGGAGGATACTCGAGGATCAGATTGCGGGTGGAGGTTTTAGGAGTTTGGATCTTTTGGATCAAACTAGGGTAGGTACTCCAAAATATCGAACAAATGGTGGAACGTTGAGACACTTTTCCAACAAAAATTGGATATGTGTGTGGGATATCAATATAATAGGTGGGGGGGGGGTGTTGTTGACTTATGTGAATGGAATGTGGTATCAAGGATGCTAACGAATGATTTCCACGAAATTCGTTGTTCCTCATTTCGTGTGTGTATGTCTTAAATAAATTAGTATTATCTATGGTAAATCCTTTCTTCAAGACTCAACTTTGCTCCCCTCCCACAGAAAGAAAAATTACTTAGATAGAGTCTATCGATCCAATTAGAGACTCCCACCATTTATATAGACATCGAATTTTTGTAGGAACGGGATGTTGGACCTATGTGACATGTAAACCAATACATTGATTCGTACTTTATTTACGAGTCATTATTCTTGCGTTGTAGCGTTGAGTCCTATAAAAGTATTCATGAATCCTAATTGGATTCTATTTCAATATTTATAGGTTGATTCGAGGGTGCTGGTACTTTGTTCCGGAGGGTACGGTATCGTACCAACGAATGGAGTTTGTACCCCTCACCAAAAGTTACCGTACGAACATCCTTATGGAGGTGATCACAAACGATTTTATTAGGAAGGTACGTACGCACGTACAGTACAATCACCACTGACAATAAGGATTAGTAAGATCCTTTACTATGCCCAGTGGGAGGCTTCGAGGCTATTTGGGACGTCCGATTCTTCAAAACAGCCTTCGTTTTTTCTCACATGCCTTGTTGTTGGTTGGAAGACAATGTTCTCCTCCTCCAAATTGGCAATACCAATGTCTCACTACAATATATATACAAACAATGGTCTGACACACGATGATGACGCCAATATTGTTGGAGAAACCTATGCAACCTGAAGATATTGCTATTAGAAAAGGAAGGGACTTGACTAATAATGTTCCTTCCTCATAAAGTATTCGGTGTTCCAAGATATGAAAAAGCCTCAGAGGCTGCAGACTGGGCCTTTCCAATGGATCTTATGACACTCCTCTCTCCATCAACATCTGTACACCTTCTACGAGAATCTATCTTCCTAGGTAGTACTCCCTATAGGAAAACACCATGAGAACACCCTCTTATGGAATTATCCAAAATCATGATCCTCTTTAAATGATTATTTATTTCTTAGGAAGTTAAGAGTTCGTCAAGTTAAATAAATAAATCGAAATGTTACTCGAATACAAAATTATCTATAGGAGAGTTCACGTACATGCTGAACTAAGGAAATGTTTGGTTGCCGCGTATTCATTTTTGATATATAGGGAGGGGATATTGATCGTCAAATGATCTCAACGTAAAAGTTTTGTAGAAGTTTTGCATTCCTATACATATATACTTCTATATAGAAATAGATCCGACAATCTGATCACCTATATATACCCTATCGACAACACACTCTCTCTCTCTTGGATTCAAAGTTTTTGTTGGCAAACCTCAACGAAAGACTATTGTCGTTCGTGTTCCTTTCCCATTGCATTCCCGCTGCTCACAATCACATCTGGGTGGACAGCAAAGTGACGGCATCACTGTAAATGCCCCGCCAATCATCACGGACCATTCCTGAAAACTATTACTCTACGTCCGACAGTATTGAAACCTCCGTAGGTGGATCCAATATGGCAGAAATATCCTATGACGAAGTGATGATGGGCGAAAGCAAACCCAATGAACCAGTCAAGGCATTAAGTTCCCGGCTTGTGTCGTTCCGAAATTGGCTGGAGAAGGATGCTGGATGTACTTTACATCCAGCAGTGTGTATTGTCAACGGAGAAGCCACCGATGGGACAAAAAATGCACCTGTGTTAACGTATGCTGCCAACGCAGCTGCTTTGAATAGTAACTTATCCTCCGGAAGATGTGGTGTGATTGATAATGAGGGAGAACGAGCGTTGTATGAGAGGACCATTGGATGTCAAGTTCGTGTCGCTCGTGAGTTGAAAAAGGGTGAAATCATGTGCAGTGTTCCGAGGAAGGCCATGATTACACCGGAACTAGTTGCGAAAAGTGATGCCGGAAAAGCTGTATTAGCATGTGTCGAAGGGACACAGAATTTAAGTGCTGATCAATATTGGAGTGCGTTTCTTCATTCTGGATCTGGATTGAAAAAAATGTCAGATCGTGTGAATATAGGCAATGCAACGCAACTTTTAGTGAAGATTTTGAGGGAACGGAAAACAGCTGAAACTACTTTAGCAAAAGCACAAAAAGAGATGAATGATGGGAAACAGACTCGTGTTCAGTTATGTCCGAAAGGAAAATTGTCAACTCGGGCTGTTTTTCTTGCATTTCTTATACATCAACGGTTTTCAAAAGGTTCCAACCCAGCCATCACAACGTCAGAGAACACAGAATATTCAGAAAATAATCCAAAGTCGTTTGGTCCTTACACCAGAACATTACCTTCCACAATATCCCTCCCTATTTGTTGGAAGAGGAATGAATTAGCATTACTTTCAGCTTGTGTTTCAGGAGTAGCAACTTTGCAAGAAGTTGCTGCGAATACATGCTTATTATCCTCCGACTTTTGCTCTTTGATTGAATCAGGAATTCTACATAGATTTCCAAATGTATTTCCGAAAGGCTTGATTACTTGGGATAGATGGATGTGGGCGGCAGCAACTCATATGTCGAGGAATTTTCCAGCTTCGCTTTATCTTAATAAGGGAGAAGATAGGGCAGAATTTGCAGTAAATGGTCCAAAACCGGCAGACGTTTGGGATGATCTTGGTATTATGGTACCTCTATTGGATATGTTGAATCATGAAGAAGAATCTTCTCAAATTCTTTGGGAACAGACGGGAGAAAATGAATCAGGTGAATCTATTTTAGATCCACGTATTAGTTTGCAAAAGCGTGTTAAAAAGGGATGTCAGGTTTACAATGTGTATTCTTCTACCAATAATCAGGAACTAATTTCGCAGTATGGATTTGCCCTTATGAGCAATACCACAGATCAGGTTTCGATTGGATTTGGGTTCATTGATGGAGTGGGAAAAGTACCAAAACCAAAATCGTATTATGAAAAGGATATCATTTCTTGTAAAACACCAGTATTGAATAGCAGGGGTAAAACTGCAGAGAAAAAAGAAGATAAAAATGAGTATAATTTTATGGGCTATAGGAAAGATGAAGATTATCTAATTTATGATACAACAGAAGGAAATTTAGTAAACCGATGGTGGAATCCTGACAGACTTCGTCTTTTGGAAAATTTACCGAACTTTTCGGAAAAACTGATGTCGACTTTGAAACTGGGGAAAAAACTAAGTTGCACGGCACTCAATGACGGGTCCTATGATAATGTGCTACTCTCAACGGCAATCATTGCAACAATGCCAAGAAACGAAGTTACAAAAAACATTAAGGCTTTGACGGGTGACTCTACTGAAACCAAAAATAGTGTTCTCTCGTTATCAAAACGGCATGTTCGTGTTCTACGTCGTTATCTTCTCTTTTATTTCTCCCAAAAATTGGAAAAGTTGCTTGCCAATCTTAATTCGGGCTTAAAGGATCATTTTAATTACGTACAATTATGGCATAAAATCTCAAAGGGAGGTCTTTTTTATGAAGGTGATGATGGTTGTATGAGTTGGCAAACCTTCTTCGATACCTACGCTTACAGTGCAGCTATGGAAGTTGAAAAGAGATATTATGCTATGGGACCAGACAGTTGTGTATTAACGCTATATGATGGTCATTTAAGAGCTATTCAAAGATCTATTGAGGGCTTGTTATCTACAGAGAATTTCGAAGCAGTTGTCTTGAAACAAATTGAAAACCTCGGATTTAAAATAGGAAGTGAAGAAGGCGAGGATGATGTAGAAGAAATTGAAGTAAAAGCTCCTAGTAATGAAAACGTGGGCAGCAAAAACACTAGCCGTAGTTCTTCAAATTCTCGAAAGGATAAGAGTAGTGACAATAATAATTCAGGTAAAAACAGTACATCAAAACAAAATGAAAGTAGTAGTAATGGGAAGAATGAGAAGAGTAATTCATCTTCAAAATCAAAAAATTCTGAGTCGAATAGGAGTGGTCGCATTAGAAGAAATAGGAAAGGTGCTCGCCCCCCTGCTATAAAACTGCATGTTGGAAATTTGTCATATGCCACCAAACCTGCTGAACTTTTTGAATTTTTTGTAAATAAATATGGTAGAGACAATGTTTTGGAATGCCATATTCCGACTGAAAGAGATACTGGTAAATCGCGTGGATTTGGGTTTGTTACTATGCCTGAGGGTGCCGCAATACAGGCGCTGACTTCTGGTAGAGTTCATGAAATAGAGGGTAGGGTTTTAAAAGTAGCGCAGAGTAATACAGCTGGAAGCGGCAAAAATTCGAGGAATAGCAACAATCCACCCATTACAAACGATCGTTGCAACAAATGTGGATATCGTCCACGTTATTGTGATTGCGGGAATATGAATATGCCTGTCCACATGCGTCATCCAATGGATGACATGCGCAATCCTCCTTTACCACCACCAATGCCTCCACAGGATTTTGGAGGTCACTATGGAAGGCAACCTTACGAACCAAATATGTATGGCGGGGGAGGTGGTGGAGGGTGGCACAGAGGCCAAAATTGGAACATGGAAAGGAGGCGTTCTCGTAGTAGGAGCCCTTCATTAAGAGAAGGTCGTGGAGGTAGAATGGATGATGCGAACTATTATCATTCTTACGGACCAGATCGCCGATCATATGACCGTGGGTATCGTGATTCTCGTGGAAGAAGCTACAGTCGAAGCCGTTCTCGTAGTATTAGTAGAGATAGAGACAGGGGTAGAGACCGGTCTAGACACAGTAGGAGTGGAGGAAGACGAAGCAGCCGGGGATCAGGAAGTGGTTATCATCGTCGACACAGTCGAAGCCGCAGCCGTAGTGATAGTCGCAGTAGGAGTCGAAGCTGGAGCCGTAGTCGTAGCAGAAGTTATGGAAAAGGCCCGCGTCGTGGCGATGACGCGGAAAGAAAAATGTCTACAGCAGAATCAATGGACAGGGCTAGAAGCAGGAGTCGTAGTCATAGCAGGAGTAGCCTTCCAATGTCAAAAGGCAATGGCGAAAAGAAACGAGATGGGAAGAATCGTAATCGAAGCAGGAGTCGAAGTCGAAGCCGTGGTCGTAGAGAAAGGAGGAAACGAAGCAAAGGCAGTAGCAGCAGAAAAGAATCTTCAAAGCGATACAACAGGAGCAGAAGTGGGAATCACAGTCCAAGCATGAGTCGCAGCCGCTCTCGTAGCTGGTCTCAGGGCTAATGAAATAACCGAGTAGAAAATTATTTCTCTTCTTGCAATTTATGGAGGTCAACTTTCGGATCTCTATTTTCTGTGCATCCGTCATCATATTTTCTCATTTTATCTTATTTAAATATTATTCAACATGCTACTATATTATTTATGATGAAGCATTTGGTAAAGTCCATTATTATGTTTCAATATCATGTTATTCATAATTATTTACTAATGAAAAAGTCTGTTGCTTTTATGATCTCTTTGGCAATTTGTGGATTGTACATTGAATGGCCAGCATTTAAAGGTATTCTCACTTTTACATTTTCTGGACTTATATGATTTTCTAAAAGATCCAATGCGCTATCAGGTGGACATATTTTATCTTGACCTCCCTGAATAGCTATAATGGGTATAGATTGAATTCGTGACATTCTTTCCTTGCTCAAGAGATTGACACCAAAAACCTCATTCGACCTTGCATTGTTGACAGAATAAAAACAAGTTAAAATGTTTTGTACCGGGATAGGTAATTTCTTTTCATTCCTCAAATGCATTGGGTATTGAAATGTCTTTTGCTGTTTTTCACCTTGTCCATAAATCGTTCGTGCTGGAGCAAGGTTATCTTCTTCGATTACGCATGATGAACCATGGTTTGTTGCGAATTTTCGTAATTGTTTCACGACTTCTACTGGATTTGGATAATCCAAATTTTCTTCAAATATATGATCTGTTTCATTTTTGTACGCCCAAGTTGATCCTTCCCAAGCCAGCATATTTGGCGAATCATGAACTTTGGATTCATTATATGGGGTTTCAAGCTGCAATCGACTCATACTCATTTCCCAAGAAGACCAATATTTGGCAGCATTAAGTCGTATTTTAGGATCTTGAGACAATAATAAATCATAATAGGAATAAAGAATTTTTCTACCTCCAGCATCAGTAGGTGAGCTAACATTTTGCCTGTTTTGAAGAGCATAATCAGCAAATATTTTCCATCCATCTGGATTCAGCTTTGACGCACCACCACTATCACCAAAAAGCCAATCAATTTCTTTCGTCCGAAAAAGACAAACTCCTCTCAAAACCAATGCACCAACATTGAAAGGATATTCTTGTGCATAAGCTAAAGCAAGTGTTGTTCCCCATGAGCCCCCTAACACTACTTTCCATTTCTCAATATCTAAATGTTTCCGCAAACTTTCGCAATCTTGGATTAAATGAGACAAAGTGTTTTCTTGAACTTCTCCACGTGGTACACTATTTCCACACCCTCTTTGATCGACAAGTACGATACGATACTGAGAAGGGTCAAAGAAACGTGCATGATTTGGAAAGCACCCAGCTCCAGGACCACCATGTAGAAAAAGCGCAGGTTCTCCATCAGGATTTCCATAAAGATAGTAGGATATATTGTGTATTGATGATACTGGCAATGATGAGTTAAAATATGGTGCTGGAATAGATGGATAGAGTATTTCATCTAGAAATGCAAATGGATTCCTCTTGATTTTACTTTCATTCTTTCAATCCACATCATTTAGTAATTTATAAATATGTTAAGAGTATGTGAGATAATAGGAATTACTCTTTTTGTTTCATAGACCTACAAACATACCTTTGGACTTATAGTGCCACTGGATTTTTGTTTATCTTGAATTGGCTGTTTGGTACTCAGGACTTGCATGTTTGTGCGTGGAGGTTGAACGCTAATCTTGAGCTCATCATTTAATGGGAAGAGTTTCTGTTTAATACCCCAAGGAAGGATGAATCCATTACATATACTGATGCAAAGGACAATGGTATATGTGAGACGGATTGCCATTTGGCCTTTTCTTGTAAGGGGGCAAAGTCTTCAAAGGAAGAGTGCAATTAATTTATGTGTCATATTTTAATCACTTTCAGTTCATGACTTTCCGAAAACAACAAGTAGGTATATATGACGTCAGCAATGACAAAGATGAATGAGCCTACGAATTTCATCTATCAATCATGCCCATCTGTTGCCTTATGGCTCAGAGAATATTCCTATGTGAAATTGTATCTGGTAACTTCCGTACGAGTTAAGTAGACATTTGGTACCGCATGTATCACAGCATCCAGCAGTGTGGCATCCAAGAATCAAAAGAATGATAATTTTCCTGAAAGCGAACTTCTCATCCATCAAAAGAGAGAAGTAATATGCGTCTATTCAAGAAGTCTCGGTCGTTATCTTATATTCTTGGATTTCTCCTTTTGAATTATGAAGTCTTTCATTCACAACAGTGTATATATGTTACTTCATTTACGATCACCACATTCAATATGTTAGCCGCTGTTCATAGATCCATGGATATCAATAATACAAGAGAATCGGAACGCAGAGAATGGTGGCAGCCACGGGCTGAAAGTATTGCACAGTTTATTGCAAATGAATTGGTAAGTGTTTTTTTTCTATTTGTAGGGAGTTTACTTTATCGCGTCTTACATATATGTTTCTTCTTGTTTTGATTCATATCAAGGGTTCTTCGGATGTTGTTCTACTACAAGAGTGGTGGTTTCGAAAAGAATTTGAGGATATTTTTGATTTGCATACAGAACATATTTTTGATAGGTAAGAAGATTCTAGAAGATATAAAAGATTAGGAATTCCTTACCTGAGCCCTATCTTGTCATTCTTCATTATTCCAATATTTCAGAGTTTCAGAAAAACGACCAGGACGATATGAGAACAATGTTGAGCGAGAAGATGGGATGGCTGTTCTTATCAATAAAAAGGGAAGATTACAATTATTAAAATCTCAAAAAATATTAACGGGTCCACAACGTATCGCACAAATTGTACATTGCCAAGAACGACTTTGTGAAGCTTCTAAGGATTCTAAACGACAAAATGAAAAAAAAAATCATCCTAATATGAGACATGTATTCCTTGCAAATACACATTTATCATTTCCTGGTGGTCCTGATGATATTATAAACGCAAGAAAACAAACATATGAAGCAATGCTTATAGCTAGAGCACTTGAAAAAGAAGGAATTCATGTATTTGCAAATGGGAACAACTATTCAAATGATGATGATTCTTCCACAAACGCACTTTTACAAATCATTGGAGGAGATTTTAATTCTAATTCCTGTGGAATGGCAGCACAAAAACTCACGAAACGATTTCAATATGTTAATTGTGCATGTGCCACAGCAGAACAAACCATGTGTTCTGGATCAGGAGGTAGAGTAAATTTAGGTGTAACTCATCGTACTCACCGTGGTGAAGATGTGAGTGTTGATCATATTTTTGCTCGTCTTCTGTGCAATGATAAAAATATGGAGGATAAAAATGCCTTCAATGGGACTGATATTTTACCATCGCCAATGCTGGATCATTCACATTTACGAAATCTCGGATATTTACCAAAGGGTGTGCAGGTATTGAATACAAGAAGGCAATACTTGAAACTAGATGGAGAATCAATTATATCGGATCATAGACCTGTCACAGCAGAACTAAAATGGCCTAGAAAGAGAGAAAAAAATAATTTACTAAATCGGGAAAAGAATAATCTTATAGAAGGAATGGAGTTCATGATGGTAAATACTACTGATATTCCTCTTGACCCGTTACAGCCACCTTGGCCAATGTCGTGATAAGAGGTAATTGTAATAATAAGAAAGAGTTAAGGACGATTCTACTTTATTGATATAGTTTAGTGAATTGGAAGTTTAATATGGAATATGAGCTAGATTGATTCAAGATAGAAATCCATTTGTGGAATGAAAAATACAGATCATTTCATTACGAAGTTAGTGTGACATCATTTATAAAATGGACCAACTTGCATCACTATGGTGTTCATGACTGATCAAAAAGGTCCCAAAAGTCATTCGAAAATGGAATGAAAAAAAAAACAATAAAAATTTAAAAACAGAAATAATATTTATCGATAAACAAAGACTTATATGACACTTTCTAATCATTTCATCATATCTCATCCTGTTCAAATAGAACCTGATCTTGTAAAATTCGAGAGATATATGCAGCAAAACATTCAGATATTTTTACTTATGCAAGAGAGAAGGTAAATCTTCTTCAAAAAATAAACTGTGATATAAAAGCACAATGCGGTAAAATACTCCAAGTCAAAATCTCCCTTGGAAAAGATACAATAAGATAATGAAGTCTACTTGATATGTTTCATGAGAATGTTAGAACACCTTATGTATCTTGGAACAAATGGAAGCAAACTCTGATTCTGTTTGTTCTCATTACGTGATGCATTCGGTGATAATAAATATACAACATAAACATGTTGATCCAATTTGAGACGTACTAGAATAACATCTATGATAGTAAATATGTATTCATTCAATTATTGTGTTCATTGATTGCCTTCATTCACTCTGTATTTCACTGCAAGTTATTTCAAAAGATTCTGAAAAATAAATAAAAAACGATTTAAATTTTCCCTTATTGATTCATTTTATCAATCTTATCCATCTGAGCACTGCATAAAGGAGCAAAAACGTTCTTCACGGAATATAGGTTAGAGTAGCTATTTTCTTTATAACACTGACATCTCTTCCTTTCATACATTTCTCTCATTTTATCCAAATCAAAATTTACACTTTTAAGTTCTTGATATCCCACGCAGTAATGAAAGTTCGGAACTCCATTCCTACAAATTGTGCCTTCTTGATTGTATCCCGTAGCTGAAGCTCCTCGCAATATATGAGTCATAAAGTCATTAAACTCCAAACTTTGTAAGTGTAAAAGAGTAAAGTTGGTCAACGTGTATAAATCATTTTCTAAAGAAATTGGTGAGTTAGAGATTCCAAAGTTTTTGTAGCAATTGTAACCCCATGTTTTGTTTGTATGGTGATTTCCATCATTTGTTTCATTGAAATGTTCTCCTCGAAAGAATAATTTGTTGTAACAATAGTGCGCTATGTCTGACTCCGTAAATTGCAGGTGACACAGAGGTGCTTTGATTCCTATCTCTCCGTTTACATTTAGTATATTAGCCCTATTGCTAGGACAATCAATTGGAACAGGAATACTTCTTACGGTTTTGAATGGTTTGTTACTTCGTGGTAAATATGATAGCTCCTGCCTGAAAACATCATGATTCCACTGTAATTCATCTTTACTTAATATACTCATATATTCATCAGAATCCAACATGATTTTTGTGGCGATTTTTTGTCATGGAGAGTTGAATTAATTCTTTGACTTCATTTGATGTGCTTTTATTTTCATATTCGTTCGGCGATGATGTGAAAGTAGCATTTTCTTGTCCCAGTAGGAATTCT
>Ga0209092_10004235_pt1 | contig 12077 bp, 22 predicted proteins | sample FraStrMetagenome_FD_187446 | JGI IMG/M metagenome (GOLD analysis project Ga0209092, IMG submission 187446) | Marine eukaryotic phytoplankton communities from Arctic Ocean - Fram Strait ARC3M Metagenome (SPAdes) (version 2) | ecosystem: Environmental > Aquatic > Marine > Oceanic | place: Fram... | reverse complement strand
CCCTTGCAATTTGTTGTTTATGATCATCAAGTTGTAAATGAGAAATCTTTTCTATTTCTTCGAATGACAGATAAACATTTAATGTCTTTGGTTTCTTTAAACCTCTTCTAAATGAATCCACTTTATTAGTAATGTTCGCACCTCTCTCACTTGCAAACCTCAGCACTTGCATCAGAGTTCCAATGTGTAGTTTAATTGATGTAATGGAATATCCTTCGCCTTTCATCCAAACCTTAAACCCATCACTAAACTTTAAATCTACATTTTTAATTAAATAAGATCTATTAGTAGACTTCTCGTAATCACTTACAATTCTTTTAATTTGACTATATAATTTATAAGAGGATTCTTTAACTGTTAACTTCTTATTAGTCAGAAAGTTATCTATATGAAGTGATAATAGATTTGCATTCTTCTCTGGATATATTAAAGCTTTCATCCAATCCTTGTCGATGATATCATCAGGCTCGCGATTATTTAAAGCTTTCTGAACTAACTGCTTGTATTCATTCATCTTAATTTGTAATGAATCTAAAGCTCTATTCTTATCTCTTACAATATCTTTCTGCTGAGCATTATCCGACTGTTTAATTCTATACTTTACTATTTGACCCTTAACCAATCTATCTGTTTGGATGATTAATGGAATTCGTGCTCTTGCATCAATTTTGCCTTCTCGATATCTAATGTAAAGTGGAGATGTTTCTTTTTTTGAGAATGTTTGAAAGGATATAGCCATAGTGTAGAATTTATAATATTTTTTACAAATATATAAATCTTAACCCAATCTTGCCCCATAGCTGTAACAATTAATAATAATTAATAATAATTAATAACAGTTGTTAATATAGCTTGAATATAGTGTTTATAGTGCCTAAGGTAGTGTTTTACTTCTTACGTGCTGTATCTGTTGGCTTGGTTGAAACAGTAGATAAATAATTGGCTAATATTTATTATAATGTCTTAAAGTGTTGTTTAATAATAAGTTATAACTTTTATATAATATATCTTGCCCGAAACTTAACCACTAAATAAATATTAACCTCTGATGAATTTACTTATCAAAGGTAGATTAAATTCGTGTTGATATGTTAAATCACTTCCGTAAATTCCTAATATAATTTTGTCAGTTATATCTGTGATCTCCATATATTTATAATATTTCGCTAGTAAATCAGATGTTATTCTAGCATCTACTTTGTTCATAAGTGTTGAAGCGTGTGTTCTTAATGTGTCATATATTGCTAAAGACATTGTGTCACGTCTATCTTCTTTTCTGTGTGGTAATTGTGTAATCATATCTTGTGTGTTTAGGAGTCTTCTAGGGACTTCCGGTTATATTGTTATGTGTTTATATCCTTTGTTATTAATAACTCCTCTAAGGCTGCTTAGAACGCACCATCACTCGGAACGTGCTAAGTCTCTATATCTTCATATAACTATAGAGGAGCTTTTATCTAATTATTATTCAAATTTATTATCCCTAACTTTCGCTACCGCTAGAATTCCGTTTGAAAGAGTTGTCTGTAATGGGTCCGCATATCTTTTCATTCCCCAACCTTCTTCAATTCCCTCTACGATATAGTTCTCAAATCGTATAGCACCATAATACTGTTGGTACCTATTCTCTAAATAAACAGCAGTATTGTAAATTATAAGCGAAGTATCTTTACTCTGCTTGTTGCCTCTATTTATAGCATCATATATTAAACTAACTCTTTGCTTTACACTTCTACCTCCGCTTCTTTTAAGAATCCTTTTAGACGGCTTACTTGTCCACAACTTTTCAAATTCATCTGAACCAATAAACTCACTTGTATTAGGTTTAGTTGTTTTGTTGTTTAGATGTTTATATATAGGAACAGTGCCCGATACAGTGCCGGATACAGTGCCGGATACAGTGCCGAGCTGTTTTTGTACCACCACTTCTGGTTGCTGGATCGTTTTTGTACTCAGCACTTCAGCATTTAAATCCATATAAATACCATCAATTTCTTTATAGCTTACGTTTAAATCATAAACTAAATTGATAACAGTAGCAGTATGCTGATTCTTAGCGTAGTGAACTATATTAATTAAACCCCAATCATTTAAATCCTCTAAAGCTTTAGTATATGATGCATTATTAGTTATTCCGGATTGCATCTTAGTTACATCTCTTGGAACTCCGAAGTTTTCAACCCACTTCAATTTGTTGTTTAATGACACTAACGAAGTGAATAGAGCAACGTGAGTAGCTTTATATTTTCCTTGATTATGTATTTTCCAAGCATCGAATTGATGTTGAAAATGATATCCATTTCTTTTAGGATTAGCCATTGTGATTGCCTCCTTCTTTCTTTAACCTTCCCGCTGGTCTAGGTAATGTATCAATAAAGTTTCTTAAATCCTTCACTAGCCTCACCGACTGTTCCCAATCCAACGTAACCTGTTGGGGTTTATCTAAGCCTGCATCAATTTCGAGGCTTAAACACTTTTTTTCGGTAGTGATTTCTAAATGTGCAAAATTTTGCCCTCTTAAAGCCACTTTGTAACTTGTTTCATATTTCATAATTTAATTGCCATCTTTAATGGTCTTTTATTTAATTAGCGCTACTTTGTTAGTAGGTAGTAACCACCTTAATCTTATTCTTCTCTTAGAGCATCATAGGCTCTCCGTAAGACCTCCAATTCTTCTCGCCAGCTGTTTATAAGCTTTTCACGTTCTGATCCCTTTAAGAGCCTTACGTGAGCATAGAATTCATTAGATATCTTATTCTCTATTCTAATTATATTTTCTTGTTCTTCAGTCATTTAGTTTATCCTGTAGAATCTCTTTTAATTCAGGTGGTATTAAATAACCTATCACCTTACCTTCTTTGTTGAATGCTAATTGAACTGCATCCCATAACTTACTTTCATTCATAACTTTAATTTTATTGTATAAAAAAACCTCCAGTAAATAATCTTCCCGAAGCCAAAAACGGTTGATTAAATACTAAAGGTCTATGATGTTTTCGTTAGAAGGCTTTTGGCTACCCGCTACATATATTAAACACATTTTTTATGTTATTGTCACAAGATTGTGATCACAACACTTAAAAGGATTTCTTATATCTAAGACTAAAACCAATATGTTTTTGTTATTACATTTTAGAGCTTATTTTCAATTATTCACTAACTTATTGAGTACTAAGGGTTAAATGTGGGCAAAATATGTTAATACAAATATTAAGTTATCAATAAGAATAGTAGTTAACAGAATATTAAAAAATAATCAAGCATTATATTTCATAAAAAAAGGGAGCAAGAAGAAACCACTCTCTCACTCCCTAATCAAAACACAACAAAAAAAAACTATTCTATAAATTCTACTATTACTTTTCCATTGATATAGATCTCATTTTTATAAGCTTGTATAGATCCATCTAAGGACGCTAATCCCGTAGCCACTCTATTAGTATAGTTACCTGTGAAAGCTCCTCTATCGCTCTCTAATACCCTCTTACTATCTAAATACTTCTCTACTTCTGATATCATTCTTCTTCGGTATTATCGTTATCATCTTCACGCATTTCTAACATCAATTTAGATGCATTCTCTAAAGCTTGAATCTCATAAGCACTCTTTCCATCTAATAAACTATTAACCTCAACATCGACGCTCTGCCTTGCTTTACCAAATCTATAATCTAATAGCGATTGATTTGCTCTAATTCTATCTGATGCAGATACACTTTCATCATTTGCTATATCCACTAAATTCATTAATAAGTGATCTGTACTTGTTAGATAGTCTATTGCATTCTGTATATTCTTTCTCTCCTTATTAGTCTTCCTTCCCGCTCCTTTTCTTGCTCCTCCGTTGAATTTTCTCTTATCCATAATTTTTATATTTTTAAATCGATTTTTCAATCTTAGTTATTTGATACACAATTAATTAACATATCTATTCAATATGTAACTGTCTATTTTTTAGTGGCTTATACTACACTACCTCAATCATAGATTTAAGCTTATTATATGTAGCGTTTAAACCACTTATATTGAGATCATAAATCACCTCCGTTATTTCTACTGAATACTTACGCCTTCTCTTTATAAACTTTACCTTATAACCATCAATAGTAGCATTGGGATAGATGATATCTAAGAACTGACGGATCAATTTTGTTTCACCCGTTCCGTTATTAATTATTACCTGATTTTTATTATTATCTGAGTATTGCATATTTACCATATATATTTAAAGTTAGTTAACTTGTATTCTTGTGTAACCTGCGTAGTTGCTAGTATTAAGCCTCTAAACAGCTCTTCATTAGTTACACTATCATTTATAAGAACCGAGTAAGATGTTTCATCTGTGAAGCCGTATGTGAATGATAAGTTTAAATTATCTTTAGTATCTACACTATAAGTAACATCTATTGTATCTGTGCCATCTATAACTAAACTAATTTCCCCAGTAGGTATATACCGAGGAATTAGATTTATTACGTGATCTGTGTTGTTAGGATTAACTACCATAGTTTATATATTTGTTACAATTAACGCAACAGCTAATCCAACTGCTATTGCTATTACTGACCATCCTAAAGGCTTAATTCTTTCAATGATTGATTTACGTATTGCTACTGGTGGAGTCACAGCTTGTTTTGTACGATAGTATGCTCCTTTACTTCTGTTTAATTCTTTCATTTTTATTTGTTTTTAAAGTTTCGCGTTATATGTCTGTCTGTTTCGTCTTGTGCAATTGGTGTAGCTATAGCATTCCTTTGCTGTCTGATTGACGTTTGTTCCTCTCTGTTCCCAAATATTCTTGTCTTAGTATCGGATGCTTTAGATGGTCTCTCTGATGCTTCTACTTGAACTTTATTTGCTCTCTTCTCTCTTGAAGATTTGTGTGTGTTTTGATATTTCATAATTGTATTTATTTATTAGTTATTAAAAGGGAGTTGTTACGCTCCCCTATTATTATTAATAACTTGCGTTATTAGGTTTATATCCTTGATTAGTTTGTGTAATACACATTCCGCCTTCTTGGTTAACACCACATCCTATAACAGAAACATTTGAAATTTTACCTTTAAAACTTCCAAGTTCGATAGATTGAAACGAAATAGAATTACTTGCTACGGTTGCAGTTACATACTGAGATTTGATTCCATTGGAAGAGACTGTCTGACTTCTTGATGTTCCTCCTAAGTAGCAATCTATCCATCCACTTACGTAATCGCTTATTGTATATGTAACTAAGTATTCACACCCTACAACCAATGGTGCGTCAAGCACTTGAACTAAACCCGCTCCGTTAGAAGCAGTACCTTCTGCATATCCGTTATTAAAAGTGAATGAATTACTCGGGTTGGCATACCAAAACCTTGAGCCATTAGTACCTTCTGTAAAACCACCATTCTTAATCACGTCTATGTTTTGACCTATAGAAGTAAACACTAAAGCAGCGGTTCTTGAATAGTCTCCATTTTCGGGGGAACTTACCCAAGCGTCAACAATTACTTTAAGTTGATTATCAACGTCTACAGAAGCAGTTATAAATGACGCCCTTCCTCCTACATCCGGATTCGTTATAGTATAGTCTTGTATGTTAGGTATGTTAAAACTATACGTTCCACCATCTACATCTGCCCTAAAGCATTCAGTAGGCAGTATTACATCATTACTGTTGTATTTATCGAATCCGTTAATTAACTCTAATTGAGTTCTACCCGTTAATAGATTGTACTTGAAATTATTAATTCTGTAGTCAAGTTGGTCTATTGTTATTATATCGTTTAACTGTAATCGTGTTATAATCTGAATAGGTAACTGAGCAGATACTTGGAACGTTCTTCTTTTAACATTGAATATAGCCTCTAAATAATTCTGATAGTGATTAGAATACAATGTGTTATTTAAGGTTTCTCTCGTATATGTACTAATCTCACTTTCAAATCCTAATGAATAAGCCGGTGAATAAACTCCACTATGACTCATAGGCATATAAACATAACTCTGTAGCTGAGTAAACTCATTAAACTTGATGTGATTATCAACATCATTAATATTAATCTTAGATGCGTAATGTAAATGTGGAGCAATAAACACGGGTGAATAGTTTATATCTATAACGTTTCCGACTTGAATGGCAGTTTCAATATTACCCGTATTCTCATCCGTAAGTCTATCATAAACAACAGTTTCAAAAGGTAGCTCTACAGTCAGTACATCACCATCAAACGCATCGCCATTACTGTTTTTTAGTTTGACCTTACTGTCACCATATCCTACTCCGTTAACATCTAAGAATTGTTTCGCTAATATTGTAGTAGGTTCTTGAAACTTAAAATCTAATTCACTTAATAGTTCTCCACGTTGAACATCCATAGAAGCATAATCCACATACTTAGTAATTTCGTGACGTTTACCCGTTCTGTAATAAGCGTCTAATGAATTGACATAGAAGTTGTTACCTTCTGAACCTATCACGATAAGCTTAAACATTTGAATTAATCCTTTAATAAATTCGCTAACCTCCATTTCCGGGAGTAATTTACTAACCTCAACTGTTGCATCAGCAATTACAGTAGCATTTGTACTTGAATTTTCTATCTGTGTAGTTAAGTTACCACTCGCATCAATTAATGTAGATTTTAATGTTGCTGAATAAGTCAATGCTTCAGTAGGTAATACTTCAAAGATAACTCTTGTATCTTGTGGAATAGGAATTACTGTTGATATGCTTCCAAATCCGCTTCCTATTTGTGGCGGAATTACAAAAACACTTTGTTTATATATTTCATCAGTATCTACATTCCTAACTCTTAAAAGAAATCTATTACCCACAGAACCTAATGCGGGTGTAAGTTTAAAAATCACTTGCATCTCATCCGTAGTACTCCCAACTGTTGGTGTGTAAGTTGCAATGTCAGTAGTAGTGTCTAACCAAGTTCCATCTGTAGTATTCCAATCTATTTTGTTAACTTTATTACCTAAAGGAAATCCTTTTAAATCGGGTGAAAGCCACATATATAGTTCATCAAATTCAGTAGTACCAAAGAAGTCTCTACTAAACGTAATGTTGTATTTAGATTCAATAGCTTCAATGATTTCTATAACTTTTATTGATGGTCTTAGTTCAGTATATTGAACTCCCGTTCCATCACCTAACCAAGCTATATTCCTTTGTTGTACCTCACCATTTACTACTTCATCTGTAGCAGCGGGGTTTGAATTATAAAACATTCTTTTCTGTGCCATTAAAGGATAAATGATTGAACTGTTGAATAAGCCCAATTCTAAACCATCCTTTACTACATTAGAATTATAAGCGTGATTAAATGCTGATAAGTCTAAATTTCTTAACACATCCTTTCCTACTGTCTCAGATAGTGAAGCAGTATCACCATAAAAGTTTATCTTATAAGAATCCGGTACACCTTTGACAATCTTCACACTTCTAAGTAACCACTTCCCGGTCTTAAATGGAACGCCATCAATGTCGATGCTTCCACTTACTCTTGTTCTTGCATCAAAGCTATTATCGATACTTGAATTGTACCAATGTTTAAATATCTTATTATTATTCTTAGATGAAGGCACAGAGAACTCTTTTGAATAGTCCCCGGTGTTTTTAGTTATATCTTGTACGTCAAGTACAGAAGAGATAATATCGACGCTCTCATCGTCGTATTGGTCGAGGAGTTTACCCTCTATATATAAATTTACCATAGTATTTTATTTGTGTTTATTAGTTAGTTTGGCAAAGTGTGGGTGATTTATTTAATCGGTATCACACAATGCCTTATAACTGTTGGTTTATATTGTAATTAAAAAATATTGCACGATTATATTCCCGCTTGTTCTTCAATCTCTTTGTTTATTTCATCCTCTGTTCTATTGTTGGTCACTCTATTAACCCACTCTTGAAATTCTTGGTCTGTCATTATATCATTTTTCATAGCTATTCGTTTAGATTATAATTGTGTTATTTTTTTTATTGGGAATAATGACTGTGTTGTCTGCCCTGTAAAATCATCTCTTGTTTCCCATATAACTGATCCGTACTTGGCAGCTCTTACAAATCTGAATCTTTGTTTAGTTACTGACGTTGAATTGATAACGTTGTAAGTGTCTGTGTATCCCTCTTTACCTGCAAGCTCCACATCAAACATAGTTACTGCTCCTTTGTAATTATATTCTATTGTATTTTCTGATAAGGTTATCTTTAAACCTTTATACATTCCTTTGAACTCGAATACTTCTTGACTTGTCATACTTATTGTTCCTAAGAACATTAATAATACTATTGCTACTTTTTTCATTATTTTGTGGTTTTATAATATTTGTTTCTTAATTCAATCGCTTCTTCTATAGTCTCTCTGCTTCCAATAAATTTAGAATCTATTACGACCTGGAAGTACTTGTGCGTTTTATGGAACACTATACCTCTATATTTGTTACGTCCTCCTTTTAAATTAGGATGCTCGTGGAAAGTAGCTTCAAATCTGTAAGCCATCTCTCTATCCTTAAAGGTGCCCAAAATCTCTGCGTAACTAGTAGACCTTCCTAATCGTCTATGGTTCGCTAAACGTGCTTTAAAACTCCCCGTTACACCTATATAACTTTCAAATGGTAATAAATACACTACGTATGTTTTTGAATCTTTCATTATAGTTGTGGGATTAGGTTACGGTTAAACAATTCATTTTTAATTTTAATAGATTTCATTATTAAATCTATATTTTCCTGTGGTTCGTTGAAATACTCATTATATATTTCAAATTTTGACTTCTTGACTTTCATTGTGTGTGGTTATTAATGTTATTTTAATTGGTCTACGATAGCAACTGCATCGTTAAGGCTCGTTTGTAATTCTTGAACAACTTCTATTAGTATCTCTAGTTTTTCCTTATCGTTCATTCTTTACGATATTTAATTCATCGTCTGTAAAGACTTTACTAGCTTTTTTATATATCCTTGTAGGACTAAATCCAAATCCAGCGTGAAGGATCGTAACACTTCTCTCTTTCAATTTCCTAGTGTCTGTTATAGTGATAGGTTTATTTTGTGATTGAATTAACTCAGTCCCTTTATAGAACCTATATGAGGTCGTTCTGATGTTGTAATAGTTTGAGATTTCATACATCCCACATTCTGTTTCTCTAAATATTTCTTGCATTATATTGTGATTTTTAATAGTTATCTACTTGTTGTATGTAGCTTTTTCATTTGGTAGTAATAAGGATCAGTAGTTATAACCAATATAGAACTGACCCCCATTACAACGCGCCCATTTACTTGCGCTTAATCTTTCTCATTATACTTTCTTCAGATGATAATTGCTGAGGTTTAAAATCTCCATTAGCTTTTCTGATTGCTCCTTTCACTCCTTGATTACGAGGATCAAAACTTTGAGTCATCTCTAATAAGAATTGAACTAGGTTTCCTAATACATCAAGATCTCTAGAAGAACCGTCCTTACCGTCTTTTAATTCAAAATCAGGCATTTCAATACCAGGTATAAATCTCATATTGTCCATAGCTTTCACTAGGTCGTTTTTAATTGATTCTACTTTACCAACATCTAGACTGTTAAATACTAGTTTTGATAGTGTCGAATTTTGTCTGATCGCTGATGCTTTCAAACCATCTTTTTTTGCTTTTGATAATCGAAGGGTTAAAACCTCTCCTTTTTTATCTTCTTTTTCGTTACTCATATTATTTATATTTATTATTAATTAATATTCTTTTTAATTCTTGTGGCTATTCAGGTTTCATTCTGATAACTCGTTCGCTTTCGCTATATGACAAAGATCTTATGTAGGCATATTCTTAATTGCTTACATTATTAAGACCCGAATCAATATGTTTTTGTTAATACATTTTTGGCTAAAAACACCGTATTTTAAGGCAGTTAGGCGTATTTATGTATAAACAATTTGTGCAACCGCTTGTTTGTTAGTACGTTAATACCAATAAAAAAACTTTCAATTATTTTCAAATTATTTTTGAAACTTGATAATACTTGGGAATATCAGCTTCAAAGGGCTGATAACTCATTCGTCGTTAAACTATATTTCAAAGGACTTTCGGAGCATTGTACTTACGTTGCTACCCTTATATAACGAATTCGGAAGCTTATTGTCTCAGATTTGTTTATACAGCTTTTAGGCATAGGTAACCCTCTCTCTATTATAACAGTTGGTTATATAGTGGGTGAAATGTTATATCAATAATAGCCTATGGTCAGATATAGTGCACTCTAAGGAGTTATTGATAAATATTAATGTATTATATATAGGGGAAAAAGATAGCCACCCAGAGGACTCCAGATGGCTTTGTATTGTACTTACAGAATAGTACTACTCTTGTGCGTACTCAATGGTGGTGTAATTTCCATCCCCATCAAAATATTCCATCATCGCATTATCGCAATAGAATATATGTGGTCGTGTTTCTTCATTCCCTGAGTGAAATACGTGTTTAATGTTATTAAAGTTTAACATTGAAATTCTTCTAAAAAAATCCGAGTTTACATTTACTGTCTTCATAATTATATTTATTTAAGTTATTAAAGCATTATTGCTTCTATGTAAATGTCGGGTATAGTTTGGTATGAAACCTTTAGGACTTAGCGAAGGTTATCAACATTAATCAACATAAAAAAACCCCAACACGTTAATGCTGAGGCTATTAAATAATTAATGTTAATAGTTGTTATCTTAGTAGAACTTCCATAACGTCAGATTTTCTAAACCAAACTCTTCGATCCATTCCTAAAGGTTTTAGATATCCTTTATTAATATAGTTCCTTACAGTAGATTGAGAGATGCTTAAAAATTCCATTAGTTCTTTCTTAGTTAATAATTCATCATTCATAATTACAATACGTCGTCACTGGGTATGATGTAAATATATAATTTAGAATATTAATTATTTTTAATAGTTATCGACAATTATTAACTTTTACTTAGTTGCGTTTATAAGTTGACTCATAAGATCTTCTTTATCGATTAGTCTTTCTCTGTCGATATACATTAAGAATGAACTCTCTGTTAAGTGGCCAGTAACACTCATTATAAGAGCAGTAGGTATTTTACCATAGTAATTAGTTGCAAAGCTCCTACGGCCAACGTGTGAGCCAATTAATTCGTATTTAGGTTTAGTAACTATTTCAGATTTAGCACCCTTCTTAATTACTATCCCTTTTTCATCCTTCACCTCTTTAGTCATAGAAGCCAAAGTTTTGGTTTCCTTAGTTAATCCGGCTTTCTTACATACTTTCTTAATAGCTTTTAAATATCGCATATAAGCGTTAATTCCAAATGTAGGAGGAAATTCACCATTATATTTGTTTAGTATCTCTCTTACTTGTGGCATAATAGGAACTGATATTTTAGATGAGGTTTCATTCTTTGACTGCTGCACAGTTATCCAGTTACCATCTTCGCTAATATCCTTGCTATTGAATTTAAACATATCAGAAACACGTTGAGCAGTAAAGCAACTGACTATTAACCAATCCCTTGCAATTTGTTCTTTCTGATCATCAAGTTGTAAATGAGAAATCTTTTCTATTTCTTCGAATGACAGATATACATTTAATGTCTTTGGTTTCTTTAAACCTCTTCTAAATGAATCCACTTTATTAGTAATGTTCGCGCCTCTCTCACTTGCAAACCTCAGCACTTGCATCAGAGTTCCAATGTGTAGTTTAATTGATGTAATGGAATATCCTTCACCTTTCATCCAAACCTTAAACCCATCACTAAATTTTAAATCTACATTTTTAATTAAATAAGATCTATTAGTAGACTTCTCGTAATCACTTACAATTCTTTTAATTTGACTATATAATTTATAAGAGGATTCTTTAACCGTTAACTTCTTATTAGTCAGAAAGTTATCTATGTGAAGTGATAATAGATTTGCATTCTTCTCTGGATATATTAAAGCTTTCATCCAATCCTTGTCGATGATATCATCAGGCTCACGATTATTTAAAGCTTTCTGAACTAACTGCTTGTATTCATTCATCTTAATTTGTAATGAATCTAAAGCTATATTCTTATCTCTTACAATATCTTTCTGCTGAGCATT
>Ga0209092_10004234_pt1 | contig 12077 bp, 10 predicted proteins | sample FraStrMetagenome_FD_187446 | JGI IMG/M metagenome (GOLD analysis project Ga0209092, IMG submission 187446) | Marine eukaryotic phytoplankton communities from Arctic Ocean - Fram Strait ARC3M Metagenome (SPAdes) (version 2) | ecosystem: Environmental > Aquatic > Marine > Oceanic | place: Fram... | reverse complement strand
GACTGAGTTATCAAACGATGAAGAGATCGACCTGCTCGTTTGGACTAATGAATTCACGTACATTTATACGTATTTCAGTCTTAAGTACTATATATTTTTTTCACTAACTAACTAGCGAGTGAATGTCGGAGCATTGGCTCCATATGAATTAATCATAGTCAAGTATTCCATCATGCAAATGGTAATGAGTTTTCGATAGCGCTGCAAAGAGTATAGGTGATATAAAGAGATATGCCACGAATAGGATGCAAAGGAGAAGCTTTCATTGTAACATTGATAAAGTCTATTGTAGTCGGAACGATAAGCAATTAATTGTGAAAGATTAAGTCTCTACTGACTGACGTATACTTCTTGAACCTTTACGTGTTTTCTTCGTTGAGGTTGGATATGATACTTCGAGAGAATTTTCACGGCAAAAACGAATATGTGGCACCTGTTATTCAAGGTTATTCGTAGACACTACCATAAACCTAAGTTGACAATACTCGTACATTCACTGTGCTGAAAGGCAAGTCAATTTTGCTCATTCAAAGAGAGAACAATAAATAGATAGATAAGTTCGTCCTTCTGCTTTCGATCTAGGGAATTAAAACATGTAGATATATTTTCAAGAGCGAAATCTTCGAGTTCAGCAAAGCTGAAACTCAGAAAAAGAAACATATAGATGTATCTTCAAGAGCGAAATCTTCGAGTTCAGCAAAGCTGAAACTCAGCTCTTCTCTTGCGTCCTCCAAGCTCGAAACAGATTCACCATTACCCAAAATCTTAAGGAGGACCCGTTCTCCACCTTTGACGCCAAAGTATGGTTTCCTGCATATATTAAGACGTTCCCCTCAAAGATACTGCCTTTGTTGTGGATTCGAGCAGGAGACGATGACACCATCCAACCGAACCCAGTACCATGGCAGTGGAATGAGTCAAAAACCGAAGCTTCTTCCAATCATGACTTTGCACGTCTTGTCCGGGATCAATTGCCGTATTCACGAAAAATTTGTTATCGCCGAATTGCAATCTGTTATGATGCTGTTTTTGTCGTTGTTGTTGATCATGGTTGTGGTTTGTTGGTTGTTGCTGTATGCTGCTTGTTGGTTGTGGCTTGTTGGTCGTGGCTTGTTGGTCGTTGTTATATTCTTCGTCGGATGTTGAGCGTTGAGCGGGTCAGATGGTCCAGCCCGTCCAGCCAGCCCGTCCATCCCGTCCATCCATTCCAACTTCTATCTGCAAAAAACGTGGATGGCCTGGACCAAATGGACCAACTGTCGAAAAAAATGACAGCTGGTCCATAAATTGACAGTTGGTCCACGCCATCCACGATGCTAAGAACGTGAGCGTGATTCATACATTCTAATATCTACTCTTGTAACATTTATAGATTAGTTAGATATCCTCCTCTTCACTCTTCACCAAACAATGGCTCTCGAAAGAGGAGGAGACATGATAATAGTGGCAATTGTTATCACTACTCACTTCCTCCACCCCGTCGAAATCAAAAGACCTAACAAGGAAGACAAATCACGTACACGTAAAACAGATACAGCACTAAAGGCACAAATTGAAACATGTCCAGAAGGCCTCATGGTTCAGTGAAAAACCGCGCACCGGCGCCAATCCAAATCAGCGTGGAGCAAATTTTACGAGAAGCCAACGATCGACAAGAACCTTTTTTACGTGAGCCCACTGTCAAAATCCACGATGCCGAGGAATACCAGGCCTATCTAGTCAGTCGCAGAACGACTTTTGAAAAGAATTTACGATATCGTCGAGATGCTATTGGAACGTGGGTGAAGTATGCTAAGTTTGAAGAGCAGAATAAGGAGTTTGAACGATCCAGGAGTATCTACGAACGTGCACTGGAGACGGCCAATCGAAACAGTGAACTGTGGCTGAGATATGCGGAGTTCGAGATGAGGAATGAGTTTGTTAATCATGCGCGCAACGTTTTAGATAGAGCTGTAGGGCTGCTACCAAGGGTAGACTTTCTTTGGTACAAATATGCATACATGGAAGAGGTTACTGGCAATGTTGCTCATTGTCGAGCAGTGTTCGATCGATGGATGGAATGGATCCCCGATGATAATGCATGGCTAAGCTTTGCTCGTTTCGAAATGCGATGTGGTGAAAGTGACCGTTCTCAGGTAAGCCTTCACGCTCTCGCTCAACTCTGATTTCTTTAAAGACATTTTCGCTCATCTGCACTTGACATTTTTTGAGTAGCAAGTAATGGAACGCTACGTTAGAACTTACCCAAGCGCAAGATCGTTCTTAAAATACGCCAAGTTTAATGAATTTGAACTAAAAAATTATGATTCTGCCCGAGAAATCTATGAACGGACTCTGACTGACTTGGATGAAGACGAGGTTTTGGAAAATCCCCGGATATTTCAAAATTTTGCCAACTTTGAAGAGAGGCGAGGAGAGTTTGAGAGAGCTAGGCTCATATATGTTCATGCTGTAAAGACAATGAAGCTAGACACTGAGGTACGGTCGAAAAGTGATCAGCGATTTAAGTCTTCTAATGTGTTTAATTCACACCAAATTTTTAAACTTGTTTGTGCAGACGTCAGAAAAGGCAAAACAGGAATTATACAACAATTACATAAAATTTGAAAAGAAACATGGTAATAGAAAGGGGATTGAAAATCTTATTAAAAATCAGAAATTAAGTGAATATGAAAGCCGAATCGAGAAAGATAAGTCAGATTACGATGCCTACTTTGACTATGCTAAACTTCTTATCGACGATGGTGACACTGCACAAGTTCGAGATGTATACGAGAGGGGCATTGCCGCGCTACCTCCTGGTGAGAAGATTATTTCGTTGTTTGTTATATTTATTCAGCGGACAGCTTTCTCACATTATTCGTGAAACACGTGGCAGTGCAAGAGAAATTTTTTTGGAAACGATACATTTATTTGTGGATTAATTACGCCATTTTCGAAGAGTTGGAATGTGATGATTTGTCAAGGACATGTGATGTTTACTTATCTTGCTTAGATCTCATTCCGCATTCTCTATTTTCCTTTTCTAAAATCTGGATTTATTGCGCGAAAGCTCACATTAGAGCAAACAAACTATCTGAATGCCGAAAAATTTTCGGAAAGGGTATTGGTATCCTGAGCAAGAGTAATTTATTTCCTGAGTTGAAGAAAGTCATAGAGGCATATCTTTCGATTGAATTGTCACTAGGGGAGGTGGAAAGATGTCGACAAATTCACTTGAAGTATTTAGAACTCATTCCTCAACATTCAGAAGAGTGGACAAATTTCGCCCAACTGGAAGCGAATTTGGGAGAAACGGACCGGGCTCGAGCAATTTTTGAGATTGGAATCAGTCAGGACGAACTAGATATGCCGGAAGCTCTTTGGAAAGCATATATTGATTTTGAGATTGGTGAGGGTGAGCTAGATAATGTTCGTACTCTATACAAACGTTTACTGGAGAGGACAAGTCATGTGAAAGTGTGGATAAGTTTTGCTCAATTTGAAGGACTTAATGACTTAGAGCTGGCCAGGGGAGTTTTTCAAAAGGGGTACGACTCATTGAGAGACAATGGTTTGAAAGAAGAACGCGTACTATTACTAGATGCATGGAGGGTATTTGAAAAGTCGAAGGGAACTTCCGCAACAGTTGCTGAAGTCGAACGAAAAATGCCTCGCAGGGTCAAACGAAAGCGTATGGTTGCCGAAAACGAGTACGAAGAATACTTCGATTATCACTTCCCCGACGACCGTGACGAGGCTGCTGGCAGTCTGAAGATATTGGAAATGGCGACTAAATGGAAAGCGCAGATAGGGAAAGATGATAGTGATAGTGATGACAGCGATAGCGACAATGAATGAGCACATAACCCGAAACAGACCTACTTTTTATGTTGAAAGTTGAAAGTAGGAGGGCTTTGTTGCAACGTTGTAGTTAGTATTATTTGTGAAGAATGGATTTAATTTTGTACGGTTATTTGATGAAAATAAACTAAATATCGTGTTCCTTTGTTGCTGTCTAAATACGTATCGCTTGAGGATTTTGCGTGGACTAGGTGAGAAGAAGGTTGTATATTTTTGTACCGATTCTCTATCAGGGTTTACTTCTCAGGATATTCGCCATCGCAGGGGTTGTACATTTAAGCTTATATTTCAAGAAGTAGAAGCCCATGATCTTTAGTGCTGAAAAGAAATTGTAAACCAATACACTCGTTGTCGTGTTTTCTAGTTGGGATGACGTTTCAAGATTTATTATTCTTTACCTTGAAATTTTTAGTGAGGAACTACGCTCGTATCTACCGGTAGATATATCAACTTTACGCACATGTGCGTATTGGCAAAATGATTTCGAAAAAAACCTTTCTTATTTTAAGAAGATTTCTTGGTTGCTGCAAACATACCATACTCCATAAGGCCACGATCAAACGCTCGGTGCATACGTTCTAGGCAGTATGCGTCACGAACACACTTCAGATATTTGTGAGGCTTGAAAATAAATCCTCTTGGATCATATACGCCGACCCAAACAGAATGACGCCATGAGGCAACAGTTTGTTCATTCCAGTCCGCTGTGGTAACTTCATTCATAACTCCAGTATCGTTAATAAGCTCTTCGTATGCTTCAATAGAAATGAAGTAAGGATGTGTCCATTCCTCATATAAAAACTTTAAATCCCGTTCATCTTTGCTTGAAAATGGAACTTCACGGTCATCACGTTGACACCATGTCGCCATAACAAATTTACCACCAGGCTTCAAGACTCTCATCATTTCATCAATGTACGCCTTCTTATCCGGCATGTGTTCCCCACTCTCGCATGCCCACACGACATCAAAAGTATTATCTGGAAAATCCATCCCCAACGCATTCATTACAGTGAACTTGGCGTTGGGAACGCCTTGCTCCACAGCAAGTTCTGTCGCACGTTTCACTTGGTTAGGACTTAGAGTAATTCCAGTCACATCCGCCTCTGGTCCTAATTGCTTGGCAAGGTATCGACTAGTTCCACCAACACCACAACCGACATCAAGCACCTTTGCCGTTTTGTCCGCTTCTGCAGAAATACCTCCTAGCTTCATCATCTCATCTACAAAGTCATACTTAGCCTGAATAAAGTTCTTCTTTTTATATCCAGCCTTCATTTCTTCTTCATTGTAATATCCCAAGTGAATGTGTTCACCCCAGTAATATTCCAGGATACCGTCTTGCGTCCAAGCATCATACTCTTTCGCTACGCTCCCATCCTGATACTTGCGACTCGGTCGATCGAGAACAAACTTAATTCCTGCAGTAGCTACACTAGCTGCTACTACAGCAGGAACTAGCACAGGATTGTTCTTTACTAGGCTCTTGACGGGTCCGGGTACGGCCGCAACCTCCGATGAATACGTCCGATGATGGTTCTTCACAGGAACAAAGCCAGAGCAATTGCTGCTAAAGAGCAGCGATATTAGAAAAGATACAGCAGTTCGTGAAATCATTCTAGGAGATGTATTAGTTTGGGTATTATTACTTTTAAATACCCTTAATGATAGGAAAAGGATTTAGTGTAATGTCTTCTTCGGTGTGATGATTCAAAAACCTCCACTAGCTTGAGTTGATGATGATGTTTTTTTTTGGTGTGTGATTTTGGTATCAAAGATGATGTGTTTTCTCGGAAAGCAACCACGCACTTTATCTCAAATAGATCATTTACGTTACAAATATAAATTGTTCAGATGTAGCATTCGTAGATCTAGATTCGTAGCGTGTAACGTAGCAGCGTAGCTCATACTGAAGTACGTTTTTTGTATTGACACATCAAGAATCTACCAACTTCAGGCTTGCAGTTGCATTATCCCAGTTTTATCGCATTCTGATGGAATAATGCAAACTACAAATCAAACTAATTAAAAGATTAGCAAGCTTTAAGTAGGGGTGAATACGTAATGTCGACCGTCTACCGGTATTGTTAAATTAGTTTTCGAATTGGAATCTCATGTATTAATTCATGAAAGCCGCGTTTACGAAGACTTGTGTATGCTTAGCGATAGATTATCGGAAGTAGATAAGTAGTCGGCTAACATACATACCACAAATGTTTTGCTAGAAGGAAAATTACCAATAGCCAGTGTGTGTACACAGAAAAATATGTAAGATCCTTTCTACTTCTAAATGGAAATATTATTTGTTAGTAGTGCTAAGCTCACGATAGATCGACTTCCGATAGATCGAATATATTGTATCACTTCTTGTGAGAGCAAACAGCGGAGACTGATGGCTAATCTTCCTTCATTGAATACACGACGTACATTTGTATATTTGAAGATCGAACATTTTATTTAATGCCGAAATTCGGGAATCCTACAACTATTTACAACCATTTCTCAACTTCTAAACCTTTCATTTTAACAAATGTGCATGTATGCGTGTTCCAAGTTATCAACTTTCGGATTTCCTTCTGAAACTTTCTTGGTTGCGATTGCGCACTGCTCACTAGAGGTTACTTTAGTGTCATCATCTTTGCCATTTCTCTGAGAGGAATATATTTCATCACCATCATCGATACATATCGCCTCTAACACCTGCTTGGAGAAAACGTCATCGATAATTGCAACAGGTGATCGCTGGTGCTTGGTACTGCTGCTACGAGCGATTTTTGTCTTGATATTTTGGAATTTCATGGTTATGTGATATTGGAGAAAATATTGGGGTAATGTTTAATTTGGTTTGTGAAAGCTGCCTTCAAACTAGTGTTCGTTGGAAATTATGAAATGAGTAAAATCATCGTTTTTGTAAGAATAATTTTCCAGTGATCGGTCGATTTTTCAAATAATAATGTCACCATGTCAAATTATGTCAAATTCCATCAATGAAGCTTAGTCTTACAGAATTTTTATAACGGTAAGTCCATGATACCGATGCAACGTACCGATGTGGTTAAACTTTTCAATTACCCCCGCTTCAACGTAAAATACAAAATCACTGTCTATCGGTAGAGAGGGCCTTAAACGAAAAGCAAGGTCTGGAACCAATTCTTTCTCAAAATACATTATAGTGAAGGCAGAGAAAAAACCCTTCATTTCGATCAAAGTACCCAATACGAAGATATATTTCGTATAGGTCACAGATGGAAATGTAGGCAACTCGTTACAGTCACAATCTTAATGATGATTTGATGCACTAACATGGTTCTTGATACTAACCTAATTTCTGTGTCCTTGTTGGGGAAGTGTAAAGTATTGTGTTTCGTGTCTGGCATCTTGCGTTGGGAAAACCGAAGAAGAGCCGTCGCCAACAAAAACAGTTCCGCGGCAACGGCAGTTGATCATCCAGTTCACCATAATATATGCTTAGGATTTACATAGGTCACGTGAAATACGAACTGATTCGAAATTCTTCGTTCGTGTCAGCAGCGTTTATCCAAAGTTCACCTTCGCCATAAGTATCGAACGCAAGCTCTGTCATTAGATTTCTATACTTACACGCTAAAAGTACACTTGATTGCGCGAGAAGTCTCATTAGAGGAACAATCGTTGCATTTCACAGTGGTGTTCAAGCAAACTAGCAATCGCTTGCGATCCGCTTGGTGAAGCAATAGATCATAACATCAAATCCTCAACTCTTAATTTATTTAGAATAATTTTAGATCGGTGTAAGGTGAGTGTACTTCATTCATTATTTTCTCTCTGGAGAGCAATGAGCAACCGCCGACACACAAAAGGCATGGTTGTCCAAAACGTTCAACCTTCTAATTACTCCAGTTTACGGCGATTTCGTACTTGTGAATGATGGTAATTTGTTCGGTGGGTAGTTGAGTTTTGAGATCACCGATCGACCTTTCTCACTTGCTCTAAAGTACTGCTGTGGATTTGTAAAGAATACTTCGTACTTAAAGTGTATTTTTTTAACACAGAATCTACGGTCCCTATAGAGAGAAATGAGGGAACTTCGAGTAGAAGATGCTCTTTTATATCTCGATCAAGTTAAGATCGAGTTTGGAGACCGTCCTCATGTGTACAATGAGTTTCTCGACATTATGAAGCATTTTAAAGCGCAGATGATTGATACCCCCGGTGTTATTCAAAGAGTTTCAAACTTATTTTCGGGAAACAAAAGATTGGTTTTGGGATTCAATACATTTTTACCGGAAGGGTATAAGATCGAATTGGATGCAGAAGGAAATACTATTGCAAGTCAAGTGGGTGTACCAGGAACTGTCACGTTGGCAACGGCTTCAGGAGCTCCCGTTCCGCAGCCTCAGTCGCAAATGCAACAGCCGTTTTCTATGTCGCCTCCTCAGGGAATACAACAACATCAATCCCAGCAAGAACAACATCGGCAGCAACAAAAGGCACAAGGAATTCATTCTGTTGGACAGCAAGGTAATATGAAGATGATTGGTGTGACAAAACATCCAGTAAACCCTTCAGGAAATGCAGGTGCGTCAACAATCATCGGTGCACCTGCAGCATCAACCGCGGCTGCATCTGGCGAGGTTGGTCAGCAAAGTCAAATGCACAGTAGAGAAGGTGGACAGGGTGGACCGACCGGTTTCCGACAAATTAGAACAAATGTACGTCCTGGAAATGGAGAAGCTACTGCGGTTGAAAAAATTTCGCTCCAACAGCCGCCAAAAATACGAAAGATTGTGCAACCTCTTGCGCAGAATAAAATTCGAGGGGCTTCTTCACCACTGGCTTCCACATCACAACAACAACCGCCTCAACAACAAGGGGCACAGCCAGTCGAATTTGATCATGCAATTAATTACGTCACAACAATAAAAAAGCGGTTTTCTACGCAGCCTCAAATTTACAAGTCATTCCTTGAAATACTCCACACTTATCAAAAAGAACAGAGGGGTATTGAACAAGTGCTAGAAGATGTCAGCGACCTCTTCGGAGATCACCCAGATCTTCTAAGGTATGTATACAATTTGTGTGCTATGTAGGAGCATGAATGATGTAAGAACTTATCTGTATATCGTACTGTAGAGAATTTTGCTATTTTCTACCTGATGGAGTTCAACAGCAAGCTCGACGTCAGTTGGAGGAGGTAGTTAAGATGCGACAGAACGCGGCAGCGGCGACGAAGAAACAAAGTAGATCTAGTGCAAAAACACGTGCTCAAGCTCCTGTTCCTGTGCCATTTGGTGCGACAAAAGGAAGAAGTGAGCAACGTCAAAGAGAAATTCAGAAGTTAGCAAAATTCGGTACGGTTTCTTTTTCTCCAAAGAGACCTCCACGACGAAATGAAGTGAAAACAAAAGAAGTTTCAAATAGGGGACAACCTACATCTTTTTCTGACAAAAAAGTTGTACTCACCATTTTGGAGTCTGCTTGGTTAGAAAAAGCAAAGAAGCATTTGAAAAGTAAGGAATTAATTAGCCCATCAGGTGCACTCTCATCTTCTGAGAAAAAGAATACTCCTTGGACAGAATTTTGCAAAAGTCTTCATTTGTTTGCAAGCGGGCTCTTGAACAAAGAAGAACTAATTCTGCTACTACAGGGATTATTTTTCCAAGGTAAGCAGTAAATCATGGTGTTATTTGAAGTTTGCAAGTACTTGTTTTTAAACATTTTTGTCGTAGGGCATGCCCCAAAGAGCGGTGTCAACGCTGGTGGTAGCGCTGCTTATCCATATATTGCAGACCAGGCACGCATTATCTTACGTGAGTTCGAAAGTGTTTTAGTAGGTCGTGGACGTCATGCGGATCAACTTCGAGCCGAAGTAAATAAGTCAAAGTATGGTTACGCTAATTTAGGTGATATTGATTATGAATCTGACAACTGCAAAAATCCAACACCAAGCTATTTCGTCCTACCCAATGATTATCCAGAAAGTTCCTTTTTCAAGCACAGCGGTCAATCTGCCGAGGACAGAGGTGTGCTGAACTCGGAGTTAGTGTGTCCTGTGAAGCGATCAATGGAAGACGATTACGTGTTATCCCATCATGTCTACGCTAAAGAAATGTTCAAGTTAGAAGACGAACGGTATGAAGTGGATATGGCTATCGAAAGAAATGCAAGTGCAATTAAAAACTTGGAAGCAGTGGACAAGGAAATTCGCGACCTGAAGGAAATCGAAGAGACAGAGGGCCAGCCTTTCGGAAGACTTACGTACAAGCTCAAACATGACTCAATCAACCAAAATACTGTCCACGCCATCGGTCGACTGTACAATTTAGAGTCTTCTGACATTTTTCAAAGCAAGATTTTACATTATTTGGACATAAGCCCCCATACAGCAATACCAATTATTTTCCAACGCCTCAAACAGAAGGATTCGGAATGGCGCCGCGTCAAAGGTGCGTTAGTGAGTAGATGGCAAGGTGTAAATTCGCTATACTATGACGGCGTCAGCGACATTTCATGTACACCCTGGCGAAAACGCCTATTGGATTATGTTTCAGATTCCGCGCTGATCAAAGAATGCCAAGTTGTGGACGTTGGAGAAAGCAAGCATACTTCAATATCACCGTTTAGTGCGGAAAGCGTTTCGGAAGAAAATTATTTTCTGAAGCTTTTTGACCCATGTCTTAAATTACTACTTCCCATATCGGATACTGTGCACAAAGATGTTTTCTGCCTTTTGATGGCTAAACGAGCTTGTGGGGATTCAACGCTTTGGACTGAATTTATGGCTCCATTTTTTGGGATGGACTATACGTGGTATGACGATAGATTTAAGGAAACATGTAGGTTTTTTTTGTATCATATATTTATCGAGCGCAGTATTGACCTTTTTTGTTTCGGTTAAAGACAACGTTGGAGAAGTTGCAGAAACACCATATGGATCAGGGCCGATATTGGATATTTTTACTTCATACGATGAGGCTCTTAAGAGTCGGTATGTGTTAGAGCTCCCGTACGGCAAAGCTTTTGTGAATGCTTCATCAATTTCCAAATGCAATATGCGAAAGAACTGCTCTACAAGTATGGATTCGCCTTCGCTGAGTAGACAACATAATGTAGAAAGGGAATGCTTCCCTCATTACTCTATTATATTCGGGCCGAAATCCCTCTATCTATTTATGCGACGTTACACGATCATGTTGAAGATTTTGACGTTAGTGAGAAAGAAGATGGATGTAGGGTCCTCAGATCGGATTGATTCAATTCATATAAATGGAAAATTAAGGACGAAGAGAGCGAGATCATACCCAGAATTTCTAAAATATATTAAGTCCTTACTCAACGAATCACCGAGGAGAAGGTCAGCCACGCCATTGACTAAGATTGAAAATACCTGTCGATTTTTTGCAAAAGATTTGACCTATATAACTTCATGCCTAGTTGTATTAGTCGAAAAGCTTGCCATATCTCTATCAGAGGTCAACACTGTAGAAGTTATTGAGTTGTTCCAATTTACATCTTCACGAATTGTTCATTCATTGGTAAGTTCCAAAATATTTACACCTTTATAATGTCCATTTACTAAATCTCTCGGATCTATGAAGAACTTCAATGACGTTCGCAATGACTGCCTAGAAGTAACAAACCAAGCTGTATATCGTATACAGTTGCAAAAAGTTGATCCTGCTACGATATTTTTCTCGCATGTGTCAAATAATGAGGATGTTTTGACGGCGCCTTCTAACTTTATCAAATTAACGTCGTCAGCTCGTAAGCGACCTGAAAGTGACGTAGATAATATTGATCCACAAGATATGAAGAAAGGTTCTCTATCGTCGTCGCCTGAAGATGAGGAAGCTTACGAAAGTACATATTCGAAGCGCCAAAAACTCACACCAATTTAATGCGAAAGAATGTGATTTAGGAAGGTTAGGTTTTAAAAGATACTAAGTTTATCTAGTCTACATGTTTCCTTATAGCAATTCGTTATCACATAAGCAGTGCTGATATTTCTACGAGCACTTCTGCCAGTTGAGATTTGCATATTTCTTTGAGGGAGGGGCTTGTTTGGATCTCACGCCATCACCATCACATCGTTTCATGCGATATTTTTCGAATTACGGGTAAATAAGAATTATAGCTCTACAGCAGTTTGTATTGTACATTTTGAACTCACGCTTACGCAGTAATTTATACCTGGTACAAGAGTAGAAGTTAATAAAATAAAAGCATACAGTTTAAAAAAAAAAAACTAACCGACC
>Ga0209092_10004233_pt1 | contig 12078 bp, 12 predicted proteins | sample FraStrMetagenome_FD_187446 | JGI IMG/M metagenome (GOLD analysis project Ga0209092, IMG submission 187446) | Marine eukaryotic phytoplankton communities from Arctic Ocean - Fram Strait ARC3M Metagenome (SPAdes) (version 2) | ecosystem: Environmental > Aquatic > Marine > Oceanic | place: Fram... | reverse complement strand
ATGTATACGACGAGCATGTAACCTCTGAGATGGTTCCATGCGATGTTTGTGAGGATGATGATGATCCTGGATGATGATAATGAAAACGTAAATCCAGTGATACATTCAACAATATATATATATATATATATAGAATCCAAAAGGGTTACATCCTAGATCCTGTAAATAACCAAAGTACGTACCATGAAGCTCTCCGCTGCCGTCCTTCTTCTACAAGCCACAACCGCGTTCGGTTTTGTCACCACCAACCTTTCCACAGGAGGAGCTTGTATCCAATCGTCATCCGCTCTATGTGCCTCCTCATCTTCGGACAGACGAAGCTTCATTGCCAGTACATCCACTACCGCTGCTACCGCTGCTGCAGCGGCGTTGGTGCCTCCTTCTCCTGCGGAAGCTGCGAGCAGTTCGATGTGGGAAAAGGTCAGTGTTCCAACGGAGGATACCATTTATGACATTGACTTTGATTCTGCCACGCATGGGTACCTCGTTGGAGCGCGAGGATCTTTTGCTGAGACGAACGATGGTGGTAAAACGTGGGAACCGCGCAGTTTCCAGAATTTAGATGCGGAGGAGGAGGTGAGTTACCGATTTACACAGGTTAGCTTTACCGATGGAGAGGGTTGGGTGCTTGGAAAGCCCACTCTGATGTTGCATACCAAGGATAATGGGAATAGTTGGGAACGTATTCCGTTGAGTCCGAAGTTGCCAGGTGATCCGGCGAGTATTATTAGCACTGGTCCGAACAAGGCAGAGATGACTACTAACAGTGGTGCCGTGTACATTACGGAGAATGCTGGAAGGAACTGGAAGGCACAGGTTAAGGAGACCATTGATGCCACTTTGAATAGGATTAGTTCGAGTGGTGTCAGTGGGGCCAGTTACTACAGTGGGCAGATTATTAACGAGAAGCGTGATAACAATGGAAGTTACTTAGCCGTTTCCGGCCGTGGTAACTTTTTCTTGACATGGGAGCCTGGTCAAGACTTTTGGATTCCTCACAACCGAGGAACTCCCAGACGAATTCAGAGTATGGGATTTGTACAGGGAAATATCAAGAATGGAGTTTGGATGACTTTGAATGGTGGAAAACTTCTCATTAGTCCTAAGAGTGTTGATCTGACTAAGGAAGAAACCGACTTCGAGGAAGCTAATATTAAGACCGGTGGATATGGAATTACTGATGTTGCGTGGAGAACGGACAGTGAGGTTTGGGCCGTAGGTGGTTCTAACACAATGTACGTCAGTTATGATAATGGAAAAAACTTCGCGTTCGACAAGAGTGCCAATAAATTTCCCGGAAACTTGTACAATGTCAAATTTTTCAAGGAATTCGGAAACATGGGATTCGCGCTTGGAAGTAATGGAACTCTATTGAAGTACCGAGGCTAAATCACTTGTATTTGCAGATCATGTCTACAAAGAGAATTTTTCAAGAAGTATCTTCTACAAACTTTTATTACGGATGCAGCACTTGCTAGGTACTCGCTTGTAAGAGTCAAGGTCCTAATTCCATAAGGAGCTTTCTACTTGGCATGAAACCTAACTATAATTTGATGATGAAGTATAGATTGAGCACGGCAGTTTAATAGATAGATGTAAGGTACTTAGATTAGTTCGTGTATTGCTCTTAGCGATGAGTGTTCCAACATAACGAATGAATATCTAGTGCACTTGTAGGCTTCGCTAGGCATTAGATCAGAGATAGAGGAGCGCTGTCAGTGGAAGGCTCAGTGGAGTAATGAACGAAGAGTGCTGTGATAATTTATTCAGCTGAATTTTCATGAATCAACATGATTATATGATTCGCCAAGTAAATCCTCAAAATCATGGCACTTTCTCCATTGCTAAATACTGACAAAAATGATATTACTGGTAAAAATGATATAAAAACGTAGTTTGGAACCGTACGGGATATTACCACTTAATGAAATTTTTGAAAGTAGATTCTTTGACAGAAGTAGATTCATTAGCTTGTTTTTGATTTACTCGGTAATATGTCATTTGGGAAGAACATGGGGTTCCATCTTCCTTCGTTGCAGTCATTTTCACGCACAATTTGTTTAGATCTGAGGAATCTATCGTCCGATCAATTGTTGTCTTTGTACCGATCTTTGTATCAGCTCTGGTTATTCGAAACCCATTGGGAATACGGTGGACAGAATCACTAAAGCATCGCTATTTATATAATGGAAAAATTGTATGATTTTAGATAAAACATCTTTTCTAACGTAATAAAATGTCAGCAAACTTAAAAATAACACATACCCTCGCTAGCATCATCTTATTTTCTATTGGTTCTTTATCAAACTCCAAGTAAATATCTTGCCATACAATGCCAATTTGTTTCAAATGTACGCTGGTATCTGAGATTGCTATTGTCACAACAGGGTTCTTGTCGAGGAGAATAGCTCGTCTAACTGGCCAGGGAGCGCCTTGAAATTCCAAAAACGTTTCGTAGTCACCAATATCGCTCATTTTGAACTTACCATTTAAATGCTGGCGTAGGCATTTTGAAGCATCCGTCACACTCGGGGTCTCATCTGCGATTTGAATCGCGTCACAACTTGACTCGTCATTCATTATTACTCTCATTCGTCTGTTTACTTATTCAAATTTCCGTGCATTAAATACTGATATAACACCGTGCGATAAATTTACATTCGCGGTAATGTTTGGCCAGATATGAGATACGAATACAATCTTTGAAGAAGAGGAAGTTTTCGCAGGAATCATGATCGTGCTTCGTGCTTCATCTCTTTCGGAGAGAGAGAAATAAAAACGGCATGCACGCTCGTACATGTAACTCGAGCCGTCTTCGCACGTGTGAAAGTCGAAGACGACTGCGAATGTGCCAAAAGACTCGCATGCATTCTCGGGCCTCACCCGATAGTATATGTCTTATTGGCACATACCTAAAACAAAATTCGTTGACTCAAATGTCAGTATCGGATGAACTACAACAAATATGTAGTAATTTCCGCGAGTCAAGAATTACGTACTGTGTGTACATGTACTGTGTACAAGTTGGATGATGATTGACAACATTCGGATGGTGGCAAAAGACAAAAAGAAGAAAATTCATCCGTAACCATTCAAAAAGTGCGTGCATGTATCATGATGCACGATACAAATCACAAAAAGAATATCTCAAAAGAATTCTGTACAGCAATTTCGGATAAAGTTTATTTTAAAGGATGGGCATAAAGATTGATGCTACAGAAATTGCTAAACCTTACCGCCAGGAAGTACAACGTAAAGTTCAGGCTTTGAAAGATTCTGGTATTGAGGCGCCTCTCCTCGTGGGACTCTTGGCTAATGACGACCCCGCTGCACTCAAATATGCGGAATGGACTGGTAAGGCGTGTCGAGCAGATGGCCTTCGTTATGAGTTGCGCAAGATTGAAGATCCCATCAATGTGGAACAGGCTCTTCGTGACGCAAATAATGACGTAAGAGTGCATGGTGTAATTGTCTATTACCCAATTTTTGGAGCCGTTCCTAGTTATTCGGGATCAAGTCGGGACGACTACCTTCGTGATAGCGTTAGCCATAAAGTCGATGTTGAAGGACTCTCTCATCTATATCGATCTAATTTATATCAAAATGTGAGGTATGTAGATAGTCCTCGGTGTGAAAAGAAGTGCGTTTTACCGTGCACTGCGCTCTCTGTAGTGAAAATCTTGGAATCGTTGGAGGGGGCCTACGATAAAAGCAAACCAATCGGAGAACGAATGAAAGGCAAAGTTGTAACTGTTGTTAATCGTAGCGAGATAGTTGGCCGACCGTTGGCCGCGATGTTGGCTAATGACGGCGCTAGCGTATACTCGGTTGATATCGAAAGCATTTACAATTTTGCGGATGGAAAATTACACAAATGGTGAGTATTATGATGTTCGCGTTACCAATGAAGTAGACAGCTGAAATGAATTATGTATTTTCATAAGTAGTGAGGGAGAAGAAGAAAATCTTGAAGCATGTGTTCGAAAATCTGATGTCGTCATTACTGGTGTTCCTGTGAAAGGTTACAGGCTCCCGACTCAGTGGATCGCTGAAGGGTCCATTGTAGTCAATGTTGCTTCATACAAAAATATCGACGAAGACATGCTACTAAAAATTAAAGATGTTCAATATGTAAGTATGGTAGGGAAAGTCACTGTGGCGATGCTTGAAAGAAACCTTGTCAGGTTGTTCGAAAATTATCATCACCCCGATCTGCGGAAAGAAAAAGTAACGTATGTTTCGAGCACGAATGAAATTGTTAACCCATGGTATGATTCACCGATTCAGCTATATACTGCATTGGCGATTACCGCCTTGTTGGCGGTTACTCTTACGCGAAATTCATAGCAACGTGCAGCGAACGATATTTTTGTTTACGTCAGGTTGACACATTTTAGAGAGATTCGAACATCATCAAGAGATGCAAAATTCTTGAGTTTACTAAGTTTAGTAGTACAGAAATATTTTACTTAGAATAATTTTATCAAAAATTGGAAAGGCCTCCTGATGTCTCTCTCTTTAGTACCGGTATTGTGTTTCACCTCCGGCTCTTCCTATGTGTGAATTACAATTTTGTACAAGAACAGTCCAAAAAAGGTTCTTCGGACTACCCGAACTTTCATCCTCAACCAACAATTTGCTTCCCTGCGTTCAACACCCATCGCGACATCGCAACTCGCAGTTGCCATCTCACGTGATTTTATCACACTTTAATATAGGTTCTTGTAGTTAATACAACAAACACAATACACCGTTCGAATATTTGCCAATGAAACCATAAAATAATGAGCGTGAATGAAGTTAAATTGAACAAAGCAGCTGTAGAATTTGAGGTGAAGGGAGGCATCAACGCTCACAGTCGGACATTTTGTATTGGGGACGAAGATCATACCTTAGGAAACTCACTAAGACATATTTTGATGCAGCATCAGGGAATAGATTTTGCTGGATATAGTGTTCCACATCCCAGCGAGCCGATGGTACAAATACGAGTTCAAACATCGCCAGATTACGTTCCAGCAACCGATGCTCTTCAAGAGGCCGCTGAAACCTTAGCTGATGTGTGCGATATTTTATTAGAAAGACTTGAACAGGAAATGCCGTCAGTGGCCGAAGATAGCAAACGAAGAAATATAATCTTACAAGAGCTCGAAGAAGATGACGAGGAAGAAGAGGAGGATGAAGAAGAGGAGGATGACTAAATAGTTTTAGCTACGGGGAGAATGTCCAATAGTAAACACGGTACAAATTCTCTGATCGGACACATCACAAAATATGAAAAGAAATGTTCATAGATTAACTAAATTCTTTCTGTTTATTTTGTTCTTTCGGTACAAGCAAAGTCTGAAACAAAAAATATGAAAAAGTGTTAATTGACCCACTATTTTATGCGAAAGACCTTTAGTCTCTAGTCAACATGCATGTTATCTACTTGTATGGTATAGAAAGAACAACTTGTAGCAATACAGTGAGTTGTGAATTTTGAAATCACAAATCACATTATTTTATACGAATGTACGCGTTCGTAATACGTCTGCCATCAACTGGGAAGGACCTACATTCAATATACATTATATGAAAACTTGTGCATACCGCATATTCATCCTTTTTCTCAAGGGCAAAATACAAAAATCGTGTTCGACGCGGCCAGTAGAGCTCTAAAAATGGCGATCACCTCTCAACTCTCCCCCTCCCCCATCTTGTGTTGCAAATATCACGTAGGCAACAATCTCAATATTCCATTTTTATTCTATACTTCTACTGTACACTTCGACTTACATGGGTCAATAGTATCATCCAATCGTCTACCAATGGTAACATAATCACTCGTACATAATATATAAAATAATGAACCAACATCAAAGCGGGACCGTACACATAAACGAAACTTCTATAATTCCAATTCATACAAGTCGTCATAGACCATGTCACTACTTGCAAACAGGCACGCCAGGGGTTTTGAAGGGCAATCGAGTTGATCTTTTTCAGGTGGAATGTGTCCTGACCCGTCATCCTTCTCATGAGACTGGTGAATTGCCGAAGTGGGGATTGTCTATTTCATGTGTGCAGGGAAAATATTTCATGCTCGTCAATGTGCCTCGTGTAATACGATGTAGATTTGGTAACAATGTAGCGGCTTTGTGTCCGGGTGATTGTATTGTGTCGGTGGATGGGAAAGGGTTTTCTTCGATGAGAGATTTGTGTCAGTATTTGGGGACTTTAAGGCATATTCGTTTGTTAGTGATAAGAAGTCGTGGTGCAGGTGAAGTAGCCAAAGCTATTATTGGTACCGGAGTAGGTGGTAATTCAGTTGCTTTGTATGCCTGCAAGCGCTTGATTGAATCAATTAATCGGTACCGACATTGCTGTATTGTTCTCGCTGGAAGGTGTGGATGTCGGGAGGCTAGTTGTGTTCATTTAGTGCTTAAAGATAGTTTGGATCGGCTGATTTCTGTGAATGCTGAAGATGAAACGAAAATAAATCACGTGATTCATTGTCGACATCGTCAGTTGATCAATAAGAGAAAGATGGAAAATAAAAATGTACCGATCCCTAACAATCAAAATGGGAAAGAAGAGCAACCTGTGCAAAGGTACCCTCTACCTCGTTTGTACTCCTTTGAAGGTCAGAGGAAACGTTTTCCTTTGAATTCAGCGCAGAACATAGAGCATTGGCTCGTTGAGCGTAAAAAAACCTGGCGTATGAAATGGTCTACAGCTCGAGAGAAGAGTCGACAGCATAAAAATGTAGTGATCCCAAACAACCAAAATGGGAAGGAAGAGAAATCTGAGCAAAGACACCCTCTACTTCTTTTCTACTCTTTTGAAGGTCAGAGGGAACAATTTTTTATCCAAAATCCAACGCAGAGCATGGATCAGTGGCTTGTTGAGCGCAAAAAGACTTGGCGTAGGAAATGGTCGACAGCTCGAGAAAAGAGTCGACAAATATATTGCACTCACTGTAATGAATACTTTTCTTGCCCATTCGATGATGAGATTGATATAGTCAACGATCGTGATTGTGAACGAGCTGCACAGGTAAGGTCTTGTATTTCTGGTGTAACTTCAATGATGTGAACAATCTCACTAATGTATTAGAAGTTCTTGCCACAAATTCCATCCTTTCCTGAATGGCTTCAAGATCGCAAAAACGCTTGGAGATTACATGTGGAAGGTATGAATTGTGAAAAAGCGGAGCAGGTAAGGGCGTACCTATTTTATGTTTCAAAAATAATGATGAGAAACATCTCATTAATCGTGCACAAAGTTCTTGCCACAAATTTTGTCTTTTCCCGAATGGCTTCAGTCTCGTAAGAAAAGTTGGAGAAAAGATTGGACTCTTGATTTCTTTTCATATTCCGACGAGGAAAGTCTTCTATCTTCATCTCAACAGAATCTGGACTTTTGGTCCTCACAAGGATATGAATCTTTCGACGATTGGCTTTTTCATGCCGCTACGTCATGGCGGAGGTCGTATTCTTGGCAGTGCAAAAAGCGAAAACGCATACAAGAAAATATGGACGTTTCTTTTCCGTCGATATACGATTTAAGTGACAGTAGCTCTCAAGTAAAGAAGTTTACTAGATGGCTTGATGTAAGGAAACATCAATGGTTGATCAGTAGAAGGAAGAGGAAGAGAAAACTCTATATGTCAAACTCATCGATACCGGAAATGCACGATACCAGCAAAAAATCGCCAAAGTCTCTTGGATCCAGTTCAACTATTGTGAGAAAGGAGCCATTGCTATCTTCTTCATTTTCTACGAATAACGACTCCAGTTCATTGCAGGGCGATAAACTTATTTGTGGCGATTTCCCAAACTCTCCAAGATCAGTACTGTGTAAGAAATATTCTTTTCTTATGACATCGAACCTGGACGCTCGAAATATCGATGCCCTTTTGGCAGAGCAAGAAAGTGAAGAATACGAATTCAACCAGAAGTTGTCAAGTCGTGGCCGCTTTAATATACTTTTTATTTTCGATTCATCGCTAGGCTGTCCAGATGAGGTAGTTGCAAAAATATTTCGTTATTTACCTTTACGTGATCATGGAAAAATGCTTTGTATCAACTACGCAACGTCGGAAGGAATTAAGAAAAGGTCCCTTATGTGGCACTCACTCTGCCCGCCTCATTGGATTTTGCCGAAGAGACCAAGAAAATCTTGGGCTTTAGTATATATAACAAAGTTGCGTGAAGAAGAAGAGATGACAAGGAAAATGTCTGACGAAATTCTAGTGAAAGCAAGCAAAATAATTTTCAAAGGTGACAATCTCCGAAGTGTTAAAAAGCTAGTGATTCGTGCTGAACAAAATTTTGCCCGGTTTTCAATAAATTACGTATCAGCTATTGTGCTTGAACGCAGTTCACTATTAAATATGGCTATTATGCACCGAAGAATGAAAGTAGTTCGCTGGCTTATCGAAGAAAAGTGTGCAGACATTGAAACAACGGATCGCGGTGGCTTTACACCATTATTAAATGCTGCGTATATGGGTGACAAATTTTTGGTACGATTACTTTTGTCAAAGGGTTGTGATCGTTACAAGATAGGAACAGAACATTCAACAACTGCATTAGCTCCAATTGGGACAAAAGGAAAGACAGCAGAGGAATGGGCACGGGCTCGTGGGCATCTATCTGTCGCTGAGCTAATTCGTTACGGAATATAGATTATTATTGTCGTAAGTGTATGCGGAGTTGGTAAATGAAGTAAATTATCCCGTGTTGTTTTCTAGATTGTAGCTTTGAAGAAATGACTTGACTTCTCTGTTCGCACTCCAGTCGTATTGATATCATTAGATGAGTGACAGGTTGCGGACAAAAATTTTCGGATTTATGAAGAGTACCAACATTTCATTAGTCTCAGAACCTTTCAGACAGTACTACAATGCAACTCTCATCATTTTCCTCATGCGATACGATGATAAATCAAACGTCAAGGATACGCTTTACTCGACTACTGTAACGTTAAAGATCGAATCATCGCAGGTCTTGTTTCTTATTATATCCAGTATTATTTGGATCGGTTTTTACTTTGAACAAGCGATGAGTGAAAATAGCTAATAATTCAATGGTGAAGATTTTCAATGAAACTTCAGATCTTTAAGACTAGGATTCTATTTGATGTCTGATGAAGCTCAGATTCATGTAACAACACGCACTTAAAACATCGAGAGTTATGACTACAAAGTAATTTATTCCTGGTACAATAGTAGAAGTTAACAAAATAAAAGCATACAGATTAAAAAAAAAGAATCAAAGGACCGTATATGACTACCAGGAGAGGAGCTGTATGACTAGCCTTTTTTATTGATTAAGAAAAAGAATATGTGAATTGCTTCGATTAATTTATTGGCTACTCTATCACGGCATAACAAGATACTGGTACAAGATGGTTAGAACCACCCCATTGTGATAGATTCATCCTGACTGGCATGAACCTCCATAAGAATATTATCCATGACGCTCGAAGTCAATCATGGCTGATTCCTAGATACGGAAAGATTATTCTTATATCTTCCATTTTACCACTTATTTTTTGGGTGATAGTTTAGCGTGTGCGGTGAGTGTAATAATCGGCCCTCTGCGCTGTATCAACATTGGTGTTGATTAGCGATTATCTGCTAAAACCTAATTCAGTTTGCATGCTTAGAGTCATCGCACCAATCTCCCATCTCGCGAGCTACATTACCATCTTTTAAACTCCATTTTGTTTGAGATCTATTTCTTCAGGTGGAACTTACAAGTTCGCCTCCTCTAGCTACCGGTAGTACAGAAGTTTGGATTGCTATTCTTTTGAAGAAATTCCCCCCAAATCGTTAACTTCTCTGAAGGCTCCAGATCAAAAAACTGGTAAAGATGCAACTGTTATTAATATATTTCTTCTCTCATGATAGAGACAATTAGGTGATCACAAAGAAACATTAATGAATTTGTTATTAATATATTTCTTCTCTCATGATAGAGACAATTAGGTGATCACAAAGAAACATTAATGAATTAACATTTTACAGACATTCAAAAACAAACAAACAATCTTCAATTTAATTTATGTTCAACTCGAACAACATCTTACAAAAACGAAAACTCAATCGTATTCATTATCGTTATCGAATGAAAAAATCTTAACCTCAGTCGGTTTATCCGCCAAAATATCACGCACAACTTTCATCACAGAATACACACTACCTTCATTCTTCTTGATCAACTTCACCATTGCTTCTTGGTGATAAGTTACTCCCTCAATGTTACTTAGTCGTAGGTTCAAAATTTCTATTTCACTATCGTCCAACTTTCCATCACCATCATCGCACTTCAATATAGTTGAAATAATAGTTTGACTGATCTTTCCCTTCATTAATCTCTTCATTTCATCAATAGTCTCTTGATTTTCCTTCACAAGTTGCGTCAGCCTTTCCATATCCGTACCCTGCGCATCAGCCATCGCCGAAAGCCCCTCTTCCACTTTTTTCAATCGGTTCACACTTTCCTTCAACATCGTGACGGACTGCTTTAACTTTGCATTCTCTTTCTTCAATCGATTCGTCTGTTCGACAATCAAATTATTCGTCTCACGGATACTTCCCTCTTTTTCCAACTTTTTATTCTGTTTCACTACATAACCACCCTGAGGCACAGCCGTGGCACCGGCAACTCCACTAAATATAGCAAGGGGCATTCCCACCACCACAAAGGACGCCCCGACCATCACCGTGTTCGCGGCCACACTACCGGCTGCAACATAGGTGGACTTCCTAGGAGATCCCGATGCACCTTCTTCACTCTTTCCTTCTTCTACGTCATTTGCTGTTGGGTCGCCCGACATGGTTTGGGATCTCAGTAAATGTGTGTGCTACTTTTTTTCGATGTGTCCTAAAATGGTTTGCAGTGTGTGTGTGTGTTTGTGTTTGATACGGATGTGGTATCCTGGTATCTCTCTCCTCACAAAACTTTACTTGTGTGAGTGCATGCTCGCTCGTATTTACCTGGTTAGCTAGGTTCGCGTTTTATGGTACGTCGTCGTGATCACAATAAGGAAATGAATGTTTTTCTCTCTGGACTGTTTCTATATCATGATATGTTCATGTCCATGTGTGATGTGTGATGTGTGTTCCCGACCAAAAGTTCATTGATTTCAAGAATCAAGACCCAGAAACTTTTTTTAGGTGTAGACATAATTTGAAGGACGGGCGTCCTTCAAATAGAGGACACGTTATGATTGGTTCATTTTGAGTTCGCTTTAGATACATATAATATTTTCATCTCGAGAAGCAGCAAAACGACGAAAACAAACACCTGCAGTACTCGACCAGGAAGGAGTATTGCGAGATGTAAAAATGATGATGGAAAATGTAATATGAAAATTATAAGATTAAATTGTAAACTAAGATTGATCTTCTGACTCATTTGCAGAAGGTAACCTCAATATCAAGATAACCGTTATAGGCTAATCTAGTATATCAAGCAGTGTGCCTACTGCACGCTACTCCCAATAATTTGCTGTGCTAATTATTCAGAAGTTGTTCGAAATGTAAGCATGATAAATGTGATTGGCGTTTGTAATGGTGGAACATATAGGATTTTTTGTTGATTTTTTGTTGGTATGTTATTGGAGTTTGTTGTGCATCTGTCGAAAACCTAGTAGTTGCGTCGTGATGTTGGCTGTGTTTTCGTGTATGTGTGGATGCTAAAAAAAAATCGATTGTGTTTTATTTTTATTTTTTTGATGAATTTAGAAAATGGCGAATTTTAACGAAAGTATGGCTTGAGTCGACGAATATTTACACGTTGAAAAACGTTGGGTTTCAAGGAAATAGTGACAATGACAATGCCGTTTGAGTGGACTTTGGATATTTTGTAGGGTCCTTTGCTGCGGGCACTCAGTTAGACTCCAGTTTTATCTTCGAGCATTACTTCCATATTTGGAGTATACGTAAAAGGGCGGCGACGGAGATTTTCCATGAAGTTATTGTGATGGGCACGGATTTGGTTTTTACGACGTACTGTTTCCCAATTAGTAATGCACTGGATGGGCAACAGCATATCACGTTGAAAAACGAAGGCACCAGGGGAAACT
>Ga0209092_10004232_pt1 | contig 12079 bp, 7 predicted proteins | sample FraStrMetagenome_FD_187446 | JGI IMG/M metagenome (GOLD analysis project Ga0209092, IMG submission 187446) | Marine eukaryotic phytoplankton communities from Arctic Ocean - Fram Strait ARC3M Metagenome (SPAdes) (version 2) | ecosystem: Environmental > Aquatic > Marine > Oceanic | place: Fram... | reverse complement strand
TCATATACTTAAAAACGGATTAATATTTATTACCTTAGGAACTAAAAAATAAGTAGAGATAATTCTACGTTAGCAGTCCAATTCGCACGTAAGATAACGGAAAAACTTCTCAAGAAAGGCCATTTATAAGCTCTAATTATAAAGTAGTCCTCAGCAGAGATGCTGAAAACAATTCGTGAGCGATTTTTGTTGCAGTAATCTCAATCATGCAGATTTTTGCAATAAGTCGCACCCATCAGAAAAATGTCTCTATACACTTCCTCTAGTAGATGTTCATCATAATTCCTAAATAGTTGTGACACGTACGTTGAATCCTACCGAGTCCATATTTCTTTCCTGACGTAATAACGGAACATTTTGTAAAAAAAAATAGACTCATTTCTGAGAGTGTCGCCAAAAAGGTCTTTTCTCCACGTGATACGGAAAACTTTAAAGTTCGAGAAGCTTCGCAGGTTAAATTCACCAAGCACATTGGAAGAAGAGATGATACGTAACCTACAAGCATCATAACCATATTCAAAATTTGAAAGCGGATTTGATGGAGAATAGAAAACAATAGAATTTATGACTTCCTTGACAAATAAATATAGATAATGCTGACCTCTCGGTTCGACAATCATTAATTACTTTAAAAAATACACCTATATTTATCACCTATGCTCAACATCAGTAAGACCACTTGAATCGACGTTTGTCATTCATTACTAATGTGTATACACAGAGTTCATTCATTTATTTGTGCAAAGAGAATTGTGAATCCAATTTTTCACAAGAGAAATATTTTTGTTAATGGAAGTTAGTCATCTTGTCAAAGATTTAGAAAATGTCAGATTTTGATTTAACCAGCAGCTTTCAAATATGGTATAATCCTTGTTGTAATAAGCAGAATAAATAGACTGCACAATTAAATTAAAAAATTTTTTTGAGTGACAATTGATATTGAGAGTGATGATAGGATAAATGCACATGTCCAACTGTGCAGAATAAAGTGGATTGCAAATCTTTTACATACGAAAAATTTGGTACCGTACTTTTTGTAAGGGCGTCTGCATATTTTATCTATTTTTCCTACATCTTCAAAAAGATCATCCCGACCGTATACACTAACAATAAAGCTTTCAGATATGTCAAAGCTAAAAGTGAGGCTCGATGTCCTTCACAAATATTTAGAGACCCGAGAATCAATACCTCGATCTGGATCTACCACTTATTGGTCACAATGGATAAAGTCTGCAAAGGATGACATTCCTGAAGGACAGGAGCAAGACTTTCAGAAGAGCAAACACTGGAATAATGAGGTTCAAAACATTCAGCTCCAAATTGAAACATTTGTCACTACTTTATCCGCCCATAAGCCTCACATACGAAAGAAATATCAGCAGCAAGTTGTTTCCGATAATAATAAAACTAGGTGCCCACGAATCTGCACGGAGCGACATTTTTTTGATGCAAACTCCATATATGAAACTTTGATTCAAGACGATGTAGACGGGAAAAATATCTTTGGACAATACAAAGATCCTCTTTTAACTGAGTATTGCTCTATACTCGAAGCATATAAAAGTAATGGTATGCATTTATCACAAGCTTTATCTTTACTCAATCAATCTTTATACGAAGATCTTCCTTCTTTACAAAGAAAAGTGGAGCAATTGGATAAACAATTGAAAGGTCTGGGTCGAAGACTCCATTTTCAAGAAATTGAATGTTCAGGACAAGAAAAAAACTGGGCGAATGAGTGTCAAATGTGGGGAATTGAGAATGTTAAAGCCTTAAATGATATAGATAATGAAGTGATAAGGCTAATCAAAGAAAAATTACCATTCTTGTGCCAGGATCTTGAATTAGAATTTAAAGAAACTCCTGAGAGGCAAGACAGGTCTCAAATTCAGAACGCATGCTTGTATTTTCAAGAATTCTCGAATTTTCTTCAAATCTACGAAAACGAAAATGAAACCACTCGTGCTGTCATGCTATTACTAAATGGTATATTTGACAATAAAGTCGAAATATCTAATATCATTAGATCAAAAGATCAAAACCGGGAACTTTGTCAGGAACTTAACCAGCTCAAATTTTTCGTTGCTCATCGTATTGCTGAACAAAGTGGAAGTGGTTCTTCACACTCCTTCATTCCTTCGACTCCTTCGAAAACACTTACCGAGCTTAAAAGTTATGAGTCGAAAATTCAATGCCTACTAAAAAAACTCCAAAAGGGACTTTTGCCTTTACTGAACATGCTTGCTGAAAATGAAGATTACCGAAACTTCATTATCAGAACAATGAAAACAAATTTCAATACTTTACTGAAAATAAGACAAAATATATCCCAAGATAAAAAGCAAAAACAAATGATACAAAAAGAATTAATCCAAGCGAAAGACGTTTTTGAAAAATGTACCAAAAGAGTGAATGATCTAAAATTACTCTTAGAAAATGAACTCAAAAGTCATCTGGAAGTATCGGAAAATCAAGAGATATGTATAGTGACAAGCATCTAAAATAATATTATTGAAATAACTCCAAAGTGCTTTGTAACCAAATATATGCAAAATATGATCGCGTTATTTTCATTGAATTATATAATGAATATGCTATGCATAGTTTTGCAAAAGTCATAAATCTGAAGCGCTTGTGTCAATTTGGGCAAGTTTCTAAATCCTTACGAATCCCCCTTGTCTACTAGAGCCTATGACCTTTCTTTCCATTTTGCACAAAACTAGTTACAATTTTAGTGAATCGGTCTCTTCCGTCCAACAAATGTATGGCATGATCTGCATCAGCAATAATACTCCAAGTGCGGTCAGCACCTCTTCCTAAATTGGAGAAAAGTTCTTGCTGAACACGAAGTGGCGCATATGGATCTTGATCACCAGCAACCTAGTAGTTTGATTGATTTAGTAAATTTGCAAATGATAAATGATACAAAGTGAGAAAATATTTGAAAGTACAGTAGTATATCATTAAATTGAAAGAAAGAGAAAACAGAATTGTATTCCAACAAAAATACAAAAAAGATTGATATTTGCACAATTCCACGCACCACTAAAGTAGGAGTATGAACTCTGGCTGGGTCGCAATTATTAAATTGATGCAAACGAATCCATCTTGCCTTAATAGGATCTGCCGTCAATGCAGCTTCCGCAAAGTATCTCGCTTGTTCGGGGGCAATGGATCCCTCAATAGTAAAGTCTTCAATAGCTCCATCATAGTCATTAAGTGGTAAGTCGAATTGAACTTCAGAAGTCGATGTTGGTCCTGTAGAAGGTGAGTTGGGATGAGTGGAATTAACGAAGAGGGGTGTTCTTGGATATCGAACCAACGGATCAAAAATGGAACCATATAAAACTAATTTAGATATAAGTTGTGGCGATTTTTGAGCCAGCAATTGAGCAATGAGCGCACCCTGTGACCATCCAAAAAGAGTAGGCATTTCACTTTCAGTTTCACCATCACCATCCTGAACTAAACCATGTCGCTCTACAATCCAATTCAAAGCTGTCTCAACATCCTCTACACATCGATTAGGTTCTACTGAATGATTGATATCATGAGGAGGAGTACCACCAAAACCTCTAAAATCAATCGCGTACGGTTGTATATCTGATTCTAACAGAGCTTCCATGAACGAGAGACTTTCATGTTGATCGTTTTCTTTGGAGGTAGGTCCTCCTAATAAATGATACACAGGTACAGCTGACCAAGTTCTGCCATGCAATAAGAGCATGGGTTTTCGTTTTGCACTTTGCACAGAAGCATTTTCACTATCGATTCCATATAAAGTTAGAGGATGTCCATCTCCCGAAGCAGGAATAGTGTACACGTCTAAACCGTCAAGAAGCAGAGATCCAGATTTGTGCTTTCCAAGTGGTGTATCCAAGATGCTCATTTGAGTTTTTTGTGTTGATGATGTGCTAGTTTGATTTTCTCTCGTCTGAGCAATCCCGTTGACCGCAGATGAAAACAATTCCATTTTTCTAGTAAATGGCTTCCCACTGAGTCTAGTACGAGGTGAAGATTTCAAAAACCCAAAGGCTACCACATTATGATGATGATGCCTTGTGTATCGCAGAGAATTGAAGACTGAAAGACTTGTCTTACTAGAGTACATGTTATTTGATTTAGAAATATATTCAGCTTGGCACTGCGCTTGGAAGAAGAATGATGAAAGAAAAATGAAACTCCAGTTCAGCAATATTGACGACATGAGTTTCTTTCGTCAATGTTCTCCTCTCTCCACAACAGCTTTAATGAGATTTCTTGTTTCAGAATAATCGAATAATACAAATTTCGAAATTACGCATGGTGAACTTATGATCGGCATTTTCAATGATGACGTTTGTAACAATAATTAGATACCATCTCTTCTAACAATATTTCTAAATGTGTCTTCTCATCTATGAATGATTTACTGTTTACTCCTAACTAAATAGTTTCATACGACGCTCTGGTTCATCAGAACTCGTTTTCTATGTACATATGAGTACGAATGTTTTTACATGTGTGTTCATCTTCTTAACTGCTATCTAAGTTCAAGTAATGAAGGCATATCCTAATTAAAATATAGAATGAAAGCTGACGTATGATCAAAATTCTCGAAAAGGCTCTGAATTGGATTCATTTTTATGACATCTGGCTTCAAGTTTTTCTCTCATCCAAAAGAAAATACTGTATCGTACATAGAAAGCATAATACGCGTATTGTTGCATTTTTCACAGTTAAAAAGCAAAAAATGAGATCTCACCAAAGGTCTTCACTGCAATCCATGATATCGCATGCGCATATCAGAATCTCTAAATTATCATTTCTATGGTCTCTATTTTATTTTGCACATGAATCACGAGCTCTTATTCCAACTCAACACTGGCGTTCTTTGCAATATTCTTTTGCAAGCTCGGCCTCCAATATAAATAGGCACGATGAAACAGTCTTGCATGCTATATTAGAGGAGGAGGACGAAGAAAATAATTATGCATCCATGGATTCTACAATATCCAGATCACGTGAGGATATGGTCATGAATAGACTCAAGAGTGGATATGTTAGCGAAGGATATTCTCGTTCATTAGACCCTATGATGAAAGGAACAAAATATCCCCTAATTGCCGCTAACGAAGAAGACGAAGACGGATATTCTAAAATGTTCGGAACGAAAAAACGAAAACTGTGGAAGAAGTTAATTATTCATCCTTTGAAATTTATCAAAAAATTGCAAGACAAACCAAAAGAACCAGGGACTCTTATATTAGTGCGTCATGGAGAATCTAAATGGAATGCAAATAAAACTTTTACAGGTTGGGCTGATCCAGATTTGAGTGAAACCGGCCATAGAGAAGTCGAACATGCTGCTAGACTGCTACTCGAGGGTGGTTATGAAATTGATGTAGTCTTTACTTCTAGATTGACAAGAGCTATTCGATCTGCATGGATATTACTTAAAGAACTAAATGAAGTTCATATTCCAGTATTTAAATCATGGCGTTTGAATGAACGCATGTACGGTGCTCTCACTGGATTGAGCAAGACCGAAACTGCTGAAAAACTTGGTGCAGAATTAGTTCAAGAATGGTAAGTAAATGATATTTATCATATATTCAATGCTGTGCTTGTTATTGTCCTTATATCCTGATATTATCCCTTGCTTCGCATACAGGAGAGGATCACTGAGATCAAGACCACCTCCAGTGGCAACTTCTGATACTTATTGGCCTGGTAGAGGTAAATCTCTTGTCTGCTTTCTTTCATAGTTTTTCATGAAATGAAACAACTGTAACCTTTATTTCCATCGCATTTTCAGATAGGAGACATTTTGATTTAACAGTTGATGAAATCCCTCAGACAGAATCTCTACTGGATTGTATGAAACGGACAGCGCCAATATGGGAGGAAAAAATCTTTCAAGAGTTGAAGAAAGGAAATAATGTGATGGTTGTAGCCCACGCCAATACTTTACGTGGTCTTGTCAAAATTATTGATGGTTAGTTTTATTCTTTTGTTTGCATTCATACCCCTTCGCATTTTCAACATACCTTTTTTGTGTTCTAATATCCAATATCTCATGTTTTATCGATGTAATAGATATTGGAGATGAAGAAATCCAGGAAGTGGCAATCCCAACTGGTATTCCTGTAATTTATAAATTTGGAAAAAGTATGAAACCGATCAAACCCATTGGAGGTAGACAGACAGCAAGTCAAATGCATATGTCTGGTATCTTCCTCGAAAAGCCCGGTCTTCTGAAAGAAGCGTTGAAACGAGAAGAACAATGGATCAGCAGTGTTCCTGGATACAATAGCACAATGAATAGGAGAAGCAATGTTTTGTCACCACTTGAACGATCACTCACAAAACTTAAATTAGAAAGAGAAATGGGTAAATGGGCAGGTCAGTTCATTGATCCGAATAACATTGAAGATGATGGATCTGATGGAAACATGGGAAGACCTGTCCAATACTTGACTGAAGAAGAAACAAGAATGGAGGAGAAGGCTACAGAAGACTCACGTTGGGAACAAGGTTTACAGGATATCAAAGAAGGCCAATTTTTTGATCCAGATACAGTTCAATTTAATTCGGCATCTGATGATCCATCAAAAGCAGCAGATGCCACAGATGAAGAGGAAAATATGAATTCTTCTTTGATGATGAACAGTCCATGTTTGACTTCGATGCCAACGGAAACAGTTGTTGGTGTTGGACAGGTGCCTGTGAGAAAGGATGCTACCATTGTCATTATTAGACATGGCAAAACAGAGCACAATAAATTAGGTCTATTCACAGGATGGGAGGATGTCCCTCTGGCCAAAGAGGGAGTTGAAGAGGCAAAGAGGGCAGGGAAATTGCTTAAGAAACACGGTTATGAGTTTGACGTCGTCTATACCAGTTGGCTTTCTCGTGCGATTGAAACTGCATGGTATGTAATAGACGAACTTGATAGTTTGTGGCTTCCAATCATAAAGAGCTGGCGTCTCAATGAGAGAATGTATGGAGAACTTACAGGATTATCAAAACGAATGGTTGCCCAGCGCCACGGAGATACTCAATTCAAAGCATGGAGAAGAGGTTATAAAGTGAGACCACCATCAGTAAATTCTTTTTCACCTAAATACCCAGGAAATGATAAACGCTACAGAGCACATTTAAAAGATGTGAGAATTTCATTGCGTGAGTCTGTGATTCGAACAATAGAAGGGGGGCGGATCCATGTTGCTAGAAAACTTCCTAAATCAGAATCTTTAAAGGATTGTATGGACAGAACTATTCCTTTTTTCGCATACCAAATTGTCCCTGAGGCAATCAATCAAGGAAAGAGGGTTCTTATATCAAGTAGCGAAAATGCCATACGTGGACTTCTAATGCATTTGTGCGAAATTCCAGAAGAGGTAAGAGTAAAGATGATAATCCTTGAACCAGAGCAAATTATAGTTTCTAAATTTGTTGTTCATTTATTTAAGCACATAACCGAGTTAGAAATTCCGAATGGCTTACCACTAATATTCGACGTGAAGGGCAAATGTGTTAAGATCCTTGACGACGGAACTGGGATTGATCCTTTGGAGGAATATAATTTTGGAAAAGCAGCAAAGTACTTATTTAGACCATGTACTTTGGAAGATGGCTCTTTAGACGAGGTAAGAAAATTAAGCTATTTGTATTTGTAAGATTACAAGAGAAAATACTCACTTAGATTTATCTTGTGTGATACAAGGAATGTGGTCTACAATTTTACAGTAAAAGCTTTGAAGCTGAGGCAGTGAAGAAGGATATTGACTTCATTCGAAACAAGAAAAAAGATCCAGAAACTATAGCGAAAACGTAAATATTGATATACGCAACTTTATCGTTCAAGCATCCAATATTATTACAATTGAGAAAAAAAATGAAAATGAATAAATTTTAGAATTTATGACTGACAAATAGTGAAGAGGTTGATGAAAGAAAAACATGTCGAATTTTTTATTTGAACGGTCGATTTTTTCATAAATATGAATTTGCATTAATCACAACTACACTGTGAACGAAATGAGTCGACTAGTTTGGTTCGGTTACCAAACTCGTAAATCAATTCATTTACTTCTCGTATTTTGTCTCTCTGGTTTAATAATGATTGCTAAGGCAGCTTCAATAAATCGTAACTAGTGGATGCAAAGATCTACAATTCCTCGTTTGACCCTAATTCAGTATTGTCTTGCACATCTTCCTCAATTATCTCAATCTCGTCTGTATGAACTTTACCTATGTGTAGCCTATAAATGAGAGCAGCTCCAGGAGGAATAATGCCTGGTAGTCCTCTATAATAGGAAAGACAGTGTTTAGACTTTTACGTTTAAAAGCAAGATATTTAGACCCTTAAAAGTCAAACTTACTCATCACCATATCCCATTTCTGGTGGCATGTAGAACTCAGTTATTCCACCTTCTTTCATTAATAACATGACCTCTTGCCTGAAATTCAATATTTATGAAGAATGAGAGCCGTATACAATGTTAGAATTAGTTAAATTGAGCATTTATTCTTACCAAGGTCCTGCCACGTCTTTAGGGCTAAATTTCAAGGGAGCATCCTGGGGAAATTTGAATTGAACAGTGAAAAAATGTGAAATGAGCTATCTCGAGAAATACCGAAGTACAACTTACTTTTTTGTATGTATTGTCAAATTCAATGCCACCGACAAGGTGACCAATATAATGACAAGAACACTTTGTATCAATATTTGGGGATGGTCCTTCTCCTTAATAAAATGACGATATTTTTATATTGAGAAAAATTATGCACGAGATGTTGCAAGAGATAATTGCAATCTAATGTATTGCATTTCCTATAATTACCTTCATGTATTGTTTTGTAAAGGAGGCCGGAGGGTGTTGCGATAACTCCTTCTTCCATCGCCTTGACTGTCATAAACTTCACTGACTCTACGTATTGGTTAATAAACATATCGATTTCAATAAGTTCAGCATCTTCTTCTCCAAACTCTCCCACCATCTCATCAGTGGAAAAATCAAGTGAGGATATATTTTCGCTAAGAACTGAAAGCATGCAAAATGCAGCGAGGATGAAAAGTCGTAAAAACATTCTCAGGAGGCCTTGACTCTACTATGCAAAAAATAGTTCACTTTCTGGTTGCATGAATAATTGTGATGATATGCTGATCTACAATTATTATGTTGCCATGTTAAGAGATTTGTGAACTCGGTTCATCTTCAAACATGACTAGAGGAAGCAAGACGAATCTAAATGTTTTAATACTGAACTCTACATCGATGTGTTATATGTAACATTTAGAAGGAAAACAGTTTATCATCAGAATGCAGCTAAGGTAACGTGCTATACCTTACGGACAAAATCATATTTTAGTCGTGAAGGTAGTTCAGGCACAAAGGTTATAAGCAATACTACTACTACACACTACTATATAGCGTGGGGATTACACTAAAACCAAACTGCTGAATTCAGAAGCAGTTGAAAAAAGAAAAAAGAAAAAAGAAAAAGCGAAGGGTACAAATCAATTGGGTACAATTTAATGCTTTAAGTTGTACCATTGTTTATAAGATTTCCAAGTTGAAACGTAAATAGGTACCGTATACGAATCTCAAGAAGCAATAAATAGAGCCGTTTGTGATCCATCACTTCCAACATTGAATTTTTTTGAGATCCGTACAATGCCGTACAATCAAGCAGATTTTAGCAATGCGTTATTCAATAGATAATCTCATTGTTTATCAACGATAGCATCCTCCTATGAAATAATTATTAGCTCTTTAATTAGAACGTGACAATGACTAAATATGTATATCTTGATAGGCTATTTTTAGCGATTACTAGATGAATTCAAAAACTAACACATGATTTTAGATGGCTAATCCCTCCTTCACTTTTTCATGACATTAATACTTGACTGCTTTTTTCCAAAAACAACTAATTTTGTTTGAACGCTGAGACAGGCTAACTATACTAGTTTAACCTCTCCGTAACTTATATTTGTTGATTCGATAAACGCAAAATCAGCCTTCATCAAAAAGCGAATTGCATATAAGTCTGCAAGTTTAGTGGGAAATTTTCATTTTTCCCATTTCTTCAAGATGAAAATATCAAAATTAAGTACAACCACTCTGTTCCTTGTACTCTCTCTTTTGACTTATACAAGAGCTGAAGACGCTGCATATTACGGGGATGATGCAGCAGGTGATGACGGAAACAATGCAGGTGGAGACGATGCACAAGATGATGGTGGTTATGTAAAATATTATAATGGCGACGACAGACTCAATGATGACGATAATATCAAGTATTGGGCTGAATACGCCATTCTTCCAAAAAGATGTATAGTCTAGTAAGTTTTGCAACGAGTAAATGTTTGCAACGGTTGATGATAAGAATTTCTGACTTATAAGTGTCTTCATATTCTTCACTACCTCGTTATTTGCAGCAATAATGTTGATGTCATTGTGTTTTCAATGTATGCCCACGGATATAAACAATGTACCGATGATCCAATGGGACACTATACTGTACCTGTACCATATTTTGTCAACGCTTACCTTGATCAAGAGGAATCTGATGCTGAAGATCAAGGGTATGACGATTATGCCTCTCCAGATGTTGCCCAGTACGCAGAATGCACAGGTATTGAAATCAATGGAGAGCAGGTAAGTTTCGTGCATTTTGTTGGTGCTTTCATAGCTTAAAATCATAACTTACGATATCATTTCTTTTGTTTCAATTAGTTGTACACTCAATTGGGTTGTGCCGATGACGACGCGCAATCTCTAGCTGTTAATATTTATTCTGATAATACTTGTGAGACTCGTTCAGTTGTTGATGGAAATGACGACGCTAATATTGATTTATCGGAATTGGAGGTAAGAAGCCATCAAAGAATATTGCAAAGAAAGAATTGACAACTCTAGCGATATTTAATGTATTGTATATATTAAATTCTTTTGACAGATACCATTCAAAAAATGCAAACTTTGCGTTGTTTGGGTTGACAAAAATGATGATGAGATTGATGACATGTTCTATGAAAATCGCAGGAAATCAGCTCCTCTCTGCTCCCAAGTTTGGGGCTACAAAGATACTTGTGATAGAAAGTGTCAACGAATGAGCATGAAAGGAGAGAAAAAAGAGGGATGGAATAACTCAGACAAAGTTCTTCTCACTGTTTTGAGTATGTTTGGTAAGTTTGAAGACTTGCAAATTTCAAACATTGCAGACATCAATAAATACAGCTTATTCAAATTAATTAACTTTCATATTCTATTTTACAGGCGCTGGTATGCTTTTTGCTATTTTAAGGAAGCGAAAGAAAATGTCAAATAAAGATACTCTTTTGGAACAAGCAGCAATGTCCGCGGCTGGTTTGGAACAGGGCCATGTTGCAGGCATATTTGGACTGGGTCTCCTTATTATCATTATTTTTGCATCACTAAGGATGAAACAAATCACTTGGGCAATGCTCCTTCTCCTCAATCTAACTCTTTTTGCCTATTTGATGAAGTTGACAGTAGACGGAGGTGTTGATGGCAATGGAATCTTAAATGCAGATGGAACTATAACAAGGATAGACTCAGAAGAATCTAGTGTCGCATCTGGAGTATCTGGTCGACTTCCTGCATTATCCTAAACTACATTTGTGCCTTAAATAACCCCTTCTATATATTTTATCTATTAAATTCATTGTAACTTGTGTCACAGAAACATGTACATTGCATATTTTCTCAAACTCTCGGAAGACACAGCACAGCATTAAAGATTTTTGAACCTCTCTGTAACATTACATTTAAATAAAACTCAACTGAACAATATTTTATTTTAAGATCTTATTTGGACTTAAATTTTTTTGAATTTCCTTCAATTTAGGAAAAACAACAACTGTTTTTATTATGGTTAAAAAATTTATCAAGACAAAATCTTGATCATAACCAAGTTGTCATTTGACCTCTTCGAGTTTCATCCTATTTTTCAAAGAAAACCTAGACAATGTGTCAGCATTTTTGTTTGGTTACAAAAACATATGGGGACAAAAACTTGATGTACCCGTAGGTTTCGTTTAGTGTAGTTTAGTTCTGCTATATTT
>Ga0209092_10004231_pt1 | contig 12080 bp, 9 predicted proteins | sample FraStrMetagenome_FD_187446 | JGI IMG/M metagenome (GOLD analysis project Ga0209092, IMG submission 187446) | Marine eukaryotic phytoplankton communities from Arctic Ocean - Fram Strait ARC3M Metagenome (SPAdes) (version 2) | ecosystem: Environmental > Aquatic > Marine > Oceanic | place: Fram... | reverse complement strand
GGCACAAGACCAAGCCCCCAACATCGATTACGTATTCGAGTGTTGTTTCCAGAGACAGTGTAAGGATCGCTTTAACTCTTGCCTCACTAAATTCTTTGGAAATTTCTGCTTGCGACATAGGTAACGCCTACTTGAATGCGCCATGCAGAGAGAAACTATGGACAGTGGCGGGAAGTGAATTCGGCAGCGAACGAGGTTCAGTTATGATAATAGCCAGGGCATTATATGGTTTGAAATCCTCGGGAGCGGCTTGGAGAGCTACATTAGCTCAGACAATGGAACAACTGGGATACAGGCCCACACAGGCTGATCCCGATGTATGGATAAAGCACGCACTGAAGGGCGATGGCACACCATACTATAAGATGATGTTGATATATGTCGATGATGTGTTACATTTAGCGGAAGATCCTAAAGAGGACATGGAGCAATTGAATAAGATTTACAGACTTAAGGATGGGACTGGAGAGCCTGACAGATATCTCGGTGGTAATATTGAGCGCGTCCAGACCGGTGACGGTTCTGTGTCATGGAGCCTCAGTTGTCATGATTATTTATCTAACGCTATACGGCAGGTCCAGGATGAGCTTGCACAAAAGAACCTTACGCTAAAGCAATTCGGTACAGGATTGCGCCCATATCCATCGAGTTACAGGCCAGAGATGGATGTTACGCCTACTCTAGACGAGGAGGGCACAAACAGATTCCAACAATTGATAGGCATTCTAAGGTGGTCTATAGAGCTCGGGAGGATTGATATATTGACCGAAGTCAGTTGTCTCTCACAACACCTCGCCGAGCCAAGGGATGGTCACTTGATTGCAGTTTATAAAATATTCAAATATTTGGACGTCTGCCTAAAGAAGGATAAGGGCAGAATCGTGTTTAATGGTAAGTTTAAATTTATCGATGATGTTACCTTCAATGATATCGATAGAGAGGATTGGAATGATTTCTACAAGGATGCGCACGAGGAGGTACCCATTAGAGGGCCAAAGCCATTAGGAAACCCGGTGCGGCTGACTGCCTACGTCGATGCTAACCACGCGGGTAACATGAAGACGAGAAGATCCCACTCGGGAATACTCATCTATATGAACCAAGCTCCAATCATATGGCATAGCAAGAGACAAAATACTGTTGAAGAATTTGTACTGAGATGGTTGAAGCACTACGATACAAGCTTAGATGCTTTGGTGTACCAATCGATGGACCATGTGATGTGTTGTGTGATAATCGATCCGTTGTAACGAATTCTAGCGTACCTACATCTGTATTGAATAAAAGACATAACGCGATTTGCTATCATCGAGTAAGAGAGGCACAGGCTCCAGGTGTGATACGTGTTGGTTGGATCGAAGGGAAGAACAACATAGCTGATCTATTCACGAAGACTACTTTATCAAACGAAGCGAAGAGGACATTCGTTCAGAATATATTCGACAATCAAGTCACGCCACTGCTTAGAGCGTAGGTTTCCTTCACGGTACCTCCTGGCTATTGCGCTAGAGTTAGTAAACCAGGTCGATGGGCCAAGCTCGTGGACTAGCATTCACAAGCTTGCGGGGACTGGATTAGTTTCACCGTGGTGACTAATCTAGCCCTGACGGCGAGTGGCGTCGGGATAGAATCTTGCCCGGATTTCCCCGGAGGACTTATAATTTACCTTTTACATCTTTTTATCTAGTTACTATACAACTGTAACCTAAACATACTATTGATGGCCCTGCATGAGCATCCTACATTGTTATCAGCCTACATCTACATCTATTAGGCCTACCTTGCTTGGACTAGCATAGTCAAGCATCCTATTACCCTATACCATTGCAATCTGTATGCACAGTTGCTTCCTACATGGTATACTGGTTAGACAGCAGTTTCATCTGAACAGAGGGTACTTATCACCCCACTGCTCTACGACCGGCGGAGTACGCGCGGTACACGTAAGTACAGCAAAGTTTATCCAGAACGGCGGGAGAATCATTCGCAAAAAAACACAAGTTTAGTGAATTTTCTCAAAAAGATACATATCCACTATCCACAACTCTCAGTAACAAATGCACGTATATTTTTCAAACCATACTTCTTTGATGAATGAACAATGTTTTCACCCAGCAACTTAGTTAGACTGCAATGGTTCATTGGAATAGCGCTCGGACAATGGGTAATCATAACATTGTTGATCATTGAGCGTTCATCACTTTACGATCAATTACAATCGTTCGCGAATAATGATAATGGGGGGAATTTTAAATCCTCGTTGAAGAGTTTCGAGGGTGGGTATGTTCATGATCCTAGCTACATATCTCAAATATATGGTATTCCGATAGAAGGCGGGAAGAAAATTTATAATGGAGTTGCAGCAACACTTATGTTGAATGCTCCGCAATGGTTTCAACGTCGATACTCTACCATGATTGCCAATGTCCTTTTAAATACTCCAAACGATTGGGCAGTTCAAGTCTTTTTCGCTGATTCTGGTCAATCTAAACACGGTTTAAACATAAATTCTGGAATAGCTAAGTTGAATGCAACACATGGACGACTGATCTTTACTCCGATACCGGAAGAACTCTTGAAAGAAAAAGGACTACGGAAAAGATTGCTTTACATGACAGATAAATGGATATGGACACAGATGATTGCTGAGAGGGTCTTGGTTTTTACAGGTAATGGAGGGATTTGCTCTAACTCGAAGTTGTCACTTTTGGATGGCACAGTTCAGGCAAAACTATTTGATCATTTTGATTATATTGGATCGCCCTGGAGAAATCATTGGGGCGTTGGTGGTGATGGAAGCATAAGTTACCGAAATCGTACTGCAATGATCGATGCCATAAATTTTCAACCAAATATAGAAAATAGGAAAAATGAAGATTATTTTGTTAGAACTATGGAAAATATGAACAAAAAGTAGGGGTTTGAAAAATACCGCATAGCGACGAAAGACGAAAGAGGCAACTCATATATTTGCTGGTGTCAAGAATATAACAGATGAGAATAGTCCTTCAATGGTGGTATCAGGAACTGCCAGTCATGTCAGCCAAGAAGATCGAGATGCATTACTCTCTCTATGCTACGAAGTCAAAAATATTTTTCCGTCTTCGCATAATCGAAATTGTTTTGGCGCTAAGCCTAATGGTAAAAAATGTGCTGAAACTATTTGCGAACTAAAAGATCCCAGCGAACATCCTGGTGGTTGCTAGGATGCAGCTTGAATAATTAATATCTGTATTGGAATCATTGGTGCAAAAACCAACACTCATTCATTACTTGATCCTGGTGGTTGCTAGAATGCAATTGAATTATTGATATCTGTATTCAAATTATTGACGCAAAAGTCATTCATTACTTCTTTTCACGAAAATCTTCTATAAAGATCCAGATAACTGATCATAGTAACAAAATATTCAACTTTAATGTTTAGCGATTCCCTTATTTGCGTTAAAGTTTAGTGATGGAAGAGCCTTACTCCTGTCATGCTCATGACCATGCCGTACTCGTCGCAAGCTGCTGTAACTTGCGCATCCTGTACACTTCCACCAGGTTGGGCTACAAAATTCACACCCATCTTACTAGCGTGATCAATAGAGTCACGGAATGGAAAGAAAGCATCGGAACTGATAGTGATACCGTCGGCAGACTTCATAAACTCGTTCTTTTCTTCTTCAGTGAGTGGCTCTGGGACAGTCGTAAATTGCGCCTCCCATCGAACACGCTCTTCAGCAGTAAAGTCTCCCTCGATATATCGGACTCGAGCATTGACGCGCTCTTGTCTTTTAAGGCCCTCTCGAAAGGGAAGGTTAAGTACTTTTGGATGTTGGCGAAGGGACCAGACGCCAACTTTCCGCCCTGCAAGCTTAACGCAATCAACACGACTTTGTTGACCAGCTCCAACGCCAACCATCATTCCGTCTTTAGCAAACCCAACACTATTCGATTGCGTATACTTAATGCAAATACTCGCCACTATCATATCAACAATGGCGTTCTCAGTAAGACGGGTGGCCCCATCTTTTGTGACAACATTCTTTGTCATGTGTTCTTTGCCAATAATAATATCATTCCTCTTCTGGCTAAAAGTCATTCCATAAACTTCCCGATATTCAACTTCATTTGGAGTATAGTCATTATTCGCCTGGAGCACAATAAACCTTCCTCCCTTTTTAGATTTCAATATAGTAAGAGCCTCCTTCGTAAATCCTGGGGCAACAATACCATCACTAACTTCTTTCTTCAGAATCAAAGCAGTGGCTTCATCAACAACATCGCTGACTGCTGCAAAATCTCCAAAGCTGCACATGGGATCGGCATTTCGAGCCTTTAAATAAGCCAGGGCGGATGGAGTTAAATTTGCAGCTGCTTCGGGAGTTATTTCGTATGCCATGCATTCAGTAGGTGATAAAGGAACTGCAACGGCAGCCCCTGCAGGACTCACGTGCTTGAAACTACTAGCTGCAGCCAAACCCGTGGCTTCTTTCAACTCCTTGACAAGCTGCCAAGCATTAGCCGCATCAAGTAAATTGATATATCCAGGAGTTCCGTTCAGCACTTCAAACGGGAGACCATCAGAATTCGTCATGAGTGAACTTATGTTGCTCGGTTTCTGATGAGGATTACATCCATACTTGAGAGGAAACTCATTCTTGTACGCTCTCGTTACGATTCCGTCCGTTGTATTTCCTAGCTGAACATTGAACCAAGTGCTAATAGCACCATCGTAGGCAGCAGACAAAGAATATGCACGTGCTGCAAACTTTCTTCTCAAAGCCAAAGTAGTTCCATTTCCACCGTTTGCCTCCATCTCAGCCATAACTTCACTATATTGATCAGGAGATGTAACAATGGTTGTAAAGGCGTGATTTTTGGCAGTCGAACGAAGCATGCTCGGTCCACCAATATCGATATTTTCGATGCACTGCTCAAATGTAGCGTTTGGCTTAGCTACGGTTTGTTCAAATGGATAGAGATTCAAAATGGTCATATCGATTTTCCCAATACCATGAGTTTCCATGTCAGCTTCATGTTTGGCATTCCCACGGACTCCTAGCAACCCACCATGAATTTTCGGATGTAATGTCTTTACACGGCCGTCCAGACATTCTGCGCTTCCAGTGTAATCGCTGACGTCCTGTACTTCTAATCCAGAGTCACGTAGTTTCTTGGCAGTTCCACCGGTACTGAGCAAATGCACTCCTTTCGAAGCAAGGAAAGTCGCAAGTTCGACTATACCAGTTTTATTTGAGACAGAAATTAACGCACGGGTAATGGGAACAACATCTTGGATGTCTACAATAATCGGTCAAAAGATCAGTTTTTCAATAATGGCAACGAAATGGGTGACGTGTACAACAACTAACGAGTTCAACAGTTTTTCTTTCCGTCGAATAGCGTCAAACTAACTCTACAATTAGCACTCACCACCCGTAACTGCTGTTAAAATATGGGCCATTTTGGATAACAACTGGTTACAGATTACGATGATGTAGAGTTAACAAATCGCAAAAGAAGAAAGAGATCTATGAAGTAAGATCTGTTGGATGTAAATTCTTTCGAATGGTGCGGATATGATACCCAGTACCCACCAGAGATTTTGGATGGTTGATGGTTGTCAGTTGTCCGGGATCGCTTGCGCCTTGCGCCTTGTGCCTTGTGCCTTGTGCCTTGGGATTCCCTCTTGGGATTGGGATTGGGATCATGGACAAAATCTTGTCCATCCGTTTGTCACGTGATTACGAACGGACGGACGCAATACAACGACAAAAGATCGACAGCAACGAACACACCTCTTCACGTTTATCCGATATCGATATCAGTTTCCTTTATTTCCACCGAAGACACGAGTATTGGCCTTAGACTGTATAAGTAAGGCCATGACGACGACTGCACCACAAAGCTCTCTACCCCCAACTCCTCTACGTTGCGCTCAGTGCGGCATTTTAAGTGACGAGTCGAAGCTTATTGTCAACGATGATTGTGAAGCAACAGGACCCAAAGCAAGGTGAGAACAAAAAATTTCCTTTAAAAGCTCTACTTATTGCAATTTTCAGTCATGTCTACCACGAATCACGCTATATACGAAAAATTTAAAAATTCCATAGGTATGACGCTCTTCGAAAAATCGTTGTTGTTATCGCATCTCTTAAATTTAAAGCGGTGAACTAGTTTGATAGCTAGATTCTTCTGTTTCAAATGCGTGTGCATGAAGAGATTCTATTGTGATGTGATGTGAAGTTCAGTTCCGTGTTGTAACTAATTCTGTCGCGTGCGGTTTTGTTCTTTTGATATGTGTTTTGGTTTCATAGATATTGCCCTAAATGTATGGTCGACAAACGTATTCGTGTGTATTGGGAATTGGATAATCGCTGGTATTGGGGTGTTGTGAAGGATTATGATGAAAAAACAGGTGAACATTTGATTAAGGTGAGAATTCTGTGGCACTGTCTCTCTCATGGAATTTTTTGCTTCCACATTTTTGACGTATGAATCCATCTTCATCAGTATCCCGATTGTGGTCAAGGCGCGGATACGGAATGGCTGCAAATCAACGCTCATATTCAAACGCAACGTGATGAAGAGGAAATTGCTAAATGTGATGCGTCCACACCATCGAGAAATATGAACGAAATGAAAGCAAGTCCCACAACTACCTCTCATCAGCACCCGAGTCCTGCACAGATGCCCATACCACACCCTGCAACGCACGCCATGATGCCTCCTCCACAATATCACCCAGGAGCTGCTGCCGCGGCGGCTGCAGCTGCTGCAGCAGCTACTGCTTATCCGTACAGTGCATTTCCATCTCCATATAGTGCCTCTTCAGTGCAGCATGCTGTAAGAGCATCACCTTCGAAATCACGTTCTCCCAATAGCAGATCAAAGGCTGGACCTCGCACGTGGACACCGGTGGAAGATAAACAGCTAATGATGGTAGTGAAGAATCAGGGAGACCCTATCAAGTGGTCGAAAGTTGCGGAGCATATGAACGATCGCACTGGAAAACAGTGTCGTGAACGCTATGTGAACCACCTAAATCCAAACCTCAAAAATTGCGATTGGTCACCTACCGAAGACGAAACAATTTTTAACCTGTATAACGCAATGGGATCTCAGTGGGCTAAAATGAGTAAAGTCATTCCAGGCAGAACTGACAATGGAATTAAGAATAGATTTCACAATTTGAAGCGACAACTGGAGCGCGATGATGGGCAGCGTCGTAAATCAAGCACAATCAACCGGGGGAAAGGAAGCAAGAAACAGTATATTAGAGAAGAAAAATTACGTGAAAACTTACCAAAACACCTTCATGGTAAAGCTAGTATGTTATGGGTGGATATGTATTCGGGTTTGCATGTTATTGCAAGTAATACCGTTACTGGTCGGGGAGAATTAAACACGAAGTCCAGCTTGAAATTCGATTCGTTTCGCTCTCCGGAAGGTCGATACGGCGAGAAGTGTACTCGCTGTGGTTTGTTCGTTCCTTCGTTGCATTGCGGCAGAAAAATTTGTAGTAAAACTGGATGGTGTGAGTCTTGTACAATGATCCCTCCATCAATTTGTGGGAATATGTTGCGAGAATGTTTGTCTTTAAGGAAAGAGCAAAATAAAGAATTATTGCATATCCTTGAGTTGATGGAACATAGTCATGAAGATAAAGATGGTCAATAACTTCGGAGTTATTAAAAAAGTCAACAAGGAAAAGTCTCTTGCTGTTTATTAATCTTTCGCTGTTTGAACACTGGTAACTATAAAATAGTTCACATGATTGATAGCGGTTGAGCAAGTGCAATTCTCAATGAAAGCTTTCGTCGAGTTGTCTAGGATGCCCTGTATAGTGCTGTCTAGTATGCCCTGCATAGTGCTGTCTAGTATGCCCTGCATAGTGCTGTCTAGTATGCCCTGCATAGTGCTGTCTAGTATTATGTCCTTCGTAAAATTATGTTTAATAGTATTTATTGATTGTTGGATAAGTTACTTCTTAGGTAACACTTCGAATCTATTTCTGTGAGCTTGAAAATAATTCTGCCATAACTTCTTCGATATCGGTGATTGTCGTTGGGATTTTTGCCTCCCTTGAAGCATGAAACTATTTCTTTCACTTAAGATTTCGCCTCTCTCGTGGCATTGAACCATTTCTTTCGCCTACGTGCTTGTTTCTGGTATATATTAGCAGATCTGAATGCATTGGTCAGGTTGTTCAAATCGGGATCATTTTCTCCATAAAATTGGTCTCCTAACATATTGCTTTGGGTTAAGGAGGATAAAATGAATGTGTCATCGTCGTCGTTAATATTTGATTAGACTGTGTGTGTGACGCTGTCCCGGGTGCTGATGAGCCGAAAAGACTCCATATATATTGTTCACTTCAGGTTTCCACGTTTACTTTTTCAACTTTATATGGTGGAAGAGAAAAAAAGTTTGGGATAGATCTGGAATTTAGTTGAGAGAGAAGAAATATTTTCTACGAGGAAGGCAAGTAAAATCCGAGCAAAACGAAAAAAATCGATAACCATAGAGCAATCATAATATCAAAATAATACCTTTTCCGTTGCAGTGAACAAAAAGATCGCAATCATGGCAATATGGGGATACAAAAAGAAAACAAGTAAGGATTTTGAAAGAAATGTAAGTAGGCCTATATACTGCAAGTGGCCCGTAACTTCATATGGGGGTTTAGCTCAGTTGGTAGAGCGTCCGCTTCGCATGCGGAAGGTCGCTGGTTCGATTCCTGCAATCTCCACATACAAGGTGAATAATATTAGGACTTTTGCTCGTCTCCTTAATAGTCGGACCCTGTGGTGCTTGGTGTGGCCAATTCTCCCTAGTGCAAATTTTTCAACATGGCCCGACCGATCAACACAATTTTATAATGAAAGGTGAGTACCTTTGTGTCACTAGGTCCTTATTCTCCTACAGCTAGCCGAAGCGTTCGAGTAAATATTTTGTAATCGCTGGACTTGGACTCGACGTGAAACCGATGTATGTTCAAATTGTAGGGTTACATGAGGGAATAATTTAGGAGTCACGCTATCTTCGAACTGAATTCGAAGTACCGGTATGTCCAAATTGTGTACAAGCTAACGTTACGGCATAAATACTTCCGTCCTGGAGTCAATATCTTTCGTGTTTTCAAGACTGGTGTAGCCCTTTTGGCTAAATCGCAGTAGTGCCTATGTTTTTAATGAGATGTGTTTGTTGATGCCATCACGCTATCCTCGAACTGAATCCGAAGTACAGGCACGTTCAGATTGTATACAAGCTAACGTTACGGCATAAACACTTGTCTTCTCCGTCCTGAAGTCAATATCTTTCGTGTTTTCAATACTGGTGTAGCCCGCACCTATGTTTTGGTTTTTCCAAAATTTCGCGAATGAGATGAGTTTGTTGATTGTTGATACTTGATACCGTTCATGTAATGGCGGAAGAAGCGTGCTTGTCTACTTACTACCCTGTGTTGAAAAAAGAATTCAATACCATTTTTTATAGCATATACTTGAAGTATTGAAAAAAGAATTTATTACCATTTTTCATAGTTGATATATTGCAAGTGATTTGTATATGGCAGAAGGGGGTTTAGCTCAGTTGGTAGAGCGCGTGCTTAGCATGCACGAGGTCGCCGGTTCGATTCCGGCATCCTCCAATCGCGTTGCTCTTAATGACCAATATAAAATTTGCCGACACTTTTATCGCACTATTTTGGAATACCAGTACTTTGTTCACATTTCAACATGCGAATTACTTTATCTAAACATTTTGCGATTTCCGTATCATGTGCTTGATTACTGAACTTTCTACTTTTCACATTTTCGACCGAAGTGATTATGAATGCTCACATTTTCGACCAGAGTGATTATGAATGCTCACATTTTCGATATCAAAATATTTGTCGACACTTTTGTCGCACTATTTTGGAATACCAGTACTTTGTTCACATTTCAACATGCGAATTACTTTATCTAATACTTTGCGATTTCCGTATTATGTGCTTGATTACTGAACTTTCTACTTTTCACATTTTCGACCAAAGTGATTATGAATGCTCACATTTTCGACCAAAGTGATTATGAATGCTCACATTTTCGACCAAAGTGATTATGAATGCTCACATTTTCGATATCAAAATATTTGTCGACACTTTTGTCGCGCTATTTTGGAATACCAGTACTTTGTTCACATTTCAACATGCGAATTACTTTATCTAAACACTTTGCGATTTCCGTATTATGTGCTTGATTACTGAACTTTCTACTTTTCACATTTTCGACCAAAGTGATCATGAATTATGAATGCTCACATTTTCGACCAAATATGGAATCCAATGAAGTGTTGTTTTGCCAAGATCCCTTCTCGTCTGCAACAAGATTGGATCTAGTGTTGTTTTGCCAAGATCCCTTCTCGTCTGCAACAAGATTGGATCTAGTGTTGTTTTGCCAAGATCCCTTCTCGTCTGCAACAAGATTGGATCTAGCGTTGTAAGGTTATATTGGATATGAGGCTTCGAAGTTCCGAAACCAATTGGTAAAATGCCTGTTTAAGTAATCTGGAAGACAGATTTATTGAATATTAAGGTGGTGCAGTTCCTTCCATTTATCTTGACAACCAATAGCAAAAATAATATTAATCAAAGACCGATTCAGTACGCAAGCGCAGCTTATATATTAGTCTACGTCTTCTAAACTCATTTATGACTAGATCTTATGAACATACGACACTGAAAGTTGCGTATAAGATTGATGTCGTCGATCATCCTAACAATGCAGCATTCTACTACTTTCTAGTCTGTATCTTGGACTGCACTTTCATCTGCTCTTCTAATGGTGTCATATTTCATATGCCACAACTCCAGCTTTACCGTTCAGTCATTGTCATGGAATAAAATTGTCGGCAAAAATCATAACAATTGTTCCGCAAAATATTTAGGGCACCCTGATTCTGTTGGTAACTCAAACAAAAGTCTTTTATAGCTGCAGGCGAAATTTCGGTAGTTTCATTCAATCCAAAACGGGATAATGGGATTTCTATAAATGTCGCGTTATTCTTTTCGGCAAAAGTACTAAACGACTTCATTCGCACAACACCTGGAACATCCCTCATTGACATGAGCCGGCCTAGAACAAGAGGATCCGTTGGATTTCTTGGCACAAAATCTACTAGAAGGCTGCCCCCGTCTTTTCCATTATGTTCGTTTGCATTCAAAGACCTGAGTATAACCGATGAATGAAGCGGTAGAAACTTAGGACCTCCGATCAACGGCGATAACTGAAGAGATAATGCATAATTCTGACGCCCACCATACTCATCAAATACATCTACTTCGCAAACATTTCCTTCACCAATAGAACCCTCCTTCAAAATCCCCGACCGTCCATGGGGAGTAATGGAAATATGATTGCCACAATAAAACGCCTGAATCGTTTCAATTAGAGGAAGTAAGAGAATGCACGTACGAGTAATCCGATAAGAACGATGGCTTCTGTTGTGAAGCATGGAATCATGGATCATATAATGAAAATATAATAATGGGCAAATGTGTTGAGAGCGTATGGGTTTTAGTAAATCACTCTAGTTTTCCTCGCGTCTACTCTCTCACACGTTCCCCAACGCCTGTGACATGCGTGAATTCATATATATGAATGCAATTAGGGAATGTAAATTATCTTAATAATACGAAATATATGATAAACCTTCATTCAAACCTCACACTTACATACTCACACAATAATGAATAGTGACATAATGACGGTAGGCAAGCGACTCAGCTCAGCAATTTACGTGTCACGTCCCCTTCCAGATTCCAGAGTTCAAGAGCGTGTCACTGCGAAGTTTGTGGCTAAAACAGCCTTGACAACAATACCCACCATTTACAAGTCAGGTGATTTTTTTCTGTCAACAAATCGAGAATATCGAGAGATATTTTATTTTATTATTAATACAATTTACACATTTTTTTTTCTCTCAAAGAGAGACAAACGCTCCATCATTCCATCACGCCACACTCCACACCTTGTATAATATATATATTGGATGATCAACTCTCCTCAATACATACATACATAGATGCATGCATGCATACATACATA
>Ga0209092_10004230_pt1 | contig 12081 bp, 7 predicted proteins | sample FraStrMetagenome_FD_187446 | JGI IMG/M metagenome (GOLD analysis project Ga0209092, IMG submission 187446) | Marine eukaryotic phytoplankton communities from Arctic Ocean - Fram Strait ARC3M Metagenome (SPAdes) (version 2) | ecosystem: Environmental > Aquatic > Marine > Oceanic | place: Fram... | reverse complement strand
GATTGATGGGGACAGAGGTAAGAAAAAAATTCGAGTGGAGAGTAAGACAAAAGCTGACGTCAATAAAAAATTGCAATCGTTAAAACGTCAAGTGAAAGCAGATACGTCACTGTTACGTAAGTATGAGAAACGACGAAATTATGATTTTATAAAAAATCGAGCTGGTGGGCAGCTTGATTTTCGTGAGCCCTAACTTGTGGGCTAGTGCACGTTTTTATTCCCTGTTTTTCATATTAATACGTAGCACTTAAAATATAATTTTCTTATTATTATTATTGGGTGAAGGTAAATGTGTTAGAAACAGTACATAGGGCAGGATATGCACCATTTAACTTCATGAAACCATCATATCATCGAGGAATGTTTGTTGACATCTATTACAAAAACCTATTAGATGAAAATGTAAATTGATTGAGGGCGTAATTGCCTTAGTGGTTAGGTGGTGCACTAACCATGCCAGTGGTCACTGGTTCGATTCCCGGTGGGGGGTCATTTGACCAATTAATTTTCATTCCACCATTTGACCAATTAATTAAAGAAAATACAGGAGTCCTTAGCTTAAGAAGGGCTAGTGTTTCTTTGGACCCTCTACTTGAATGGTTCATTGAACTACACTTAAAATAAGATATATTAATAAAAAAAAATGTAAATAGATTGGAGCCTCATAAACGCAAACGTTTGAAAAGTAGTATACCGTCTCGAGTTGAAAAGTATATGGAAGTACTGGAAGATCAATGGAAGCATCACAAAATAGATAAAAGGTATTGTTGATATTAAAGGGCTCTTCCATAGTGATGGAGTTACTAGTGAGAATGTCGTTAAATTAAATCGATTGGACCAACAGATAACTGAAATGATGATGTATGCAGAAAAGAAATGCAGTAATGTGACGGCAAACGGGATGGGGCCAAGGATGCGATGAGGAAATTAATCAAAGCAAGTACAAGAAGGACTCAAGCAAAAAAGTTGCAACCGGATTTGAATTTAAAAACAGCGGTAGAAGTATTTAAAGAGGCTGATAAAGAATGGAAAGCAGCAAAAGAGGAATGTAAAGAAGCTAAGAAAAATCGCAAAGAACTTCGAGAGGATCATATTTTAGAATGCGCAAAGAAAAATGTTGAAATTAACGGTAATGTATTATTGGGAAATGAGATAAAAAGACTGAAAACTATTGAAGAACAGCGTGCAAAAGCAGCGAGATTAAAAAGAGTTTTAAAACCATTTGATGGAAAAGGTGTCACGACTATAAAAATCCCAGCGTTAATAGGATACCCACTGCAGACACGACGAACTGAAGGATTTAATCATTATGATATTGATGTAATGTGGGAAAGAATCCTGCCGAATAATGGCAAGGACATAAAAGATTGGGAGAGAATAACGGATAAGAACATGATACATAAAATGCTTCTACAATGGCAGCGTAAACATTTTACACAAGCTCAAGAAACACCGTTGGGAAATGTAGAATGGACAAAAAAATTGAGAAAGGAATGTACACAAGAAAATATTATGCTTGGGATTTATGATGAGGAATACCAAGAGATACCACAGGAAGCTCAAGAACTCTTTGAGTATATGAAACGACCTGCAATAATTGATGAAGAAATAACTATTGAATCGGAGTATAGTGAGTGTGTATCCTTCATTAAATTAGCGCTTGATAAGTGTTTCTATTCATTGGTCAAATTTTTGAGACAAGGACTTGGCCATAGGCATTGCCTTATACATAAAGCTCCAGGTGAAATGAAATTGAAAGAATGATACAACATGGAAAGTAAAATAATTAAAAGGCTTGAGCCCTTTCAATGTCATAGGACCTTAGGACATTACATTTCAGTGAGTGGAAACCAAAGGCGACAGATAATAGCTTTATCCAAAAAAAATAGAGCTATGGTGTGCAAAACTTCGAACTTGATATCTGAATGGATCGGACACATTACATGCCTACCGAGGTTATGTAGAATTTGCATTTAAATATGTTTTAGCATCGACATCACTAAGTTATAAAGAATGTGATGGGACGATGAAAAAAGTGGAAACTATACTATTACATTCATTCTCGATATAGCGTAATTGTTCAAGGGTGGTATTGTATGCACCAAAAAAGTGTGGGGGCCTGGGAATACATCATCTGTACCACGCCCAAGGAATCGAAAAACTAAATTTTTTTCTTATGCGCTTGCGTCGAAATGATACTACGGGTAAATTACTGTTGATATCAATGAAATGGACTCAATTGGATTTCGGAGCGGAGCAGTTTTTCTTTCAGGAAAATTATGATGTTGTTAGCAAATTTGCAACGTGTACATGGATAACTCACCTTTGGAAATTTATATCGGACTGTGGAATGGAGCTGGAACTACCTTTGTTACAATCAAAGTACTCAACATCACAAAAACACGATTTTTACCTAATGGATATCATCAAGAATTCAGACTTATCAGATATGCACAAGATAATTTTTAATCAAGTTAGACTATCCCTGAATATTGAAACAGCGTCAGATATAATCGTCATTGGAACTGGTATTGATATCCATGAAAATATATTGAATGGAATACCAAACGGGAAAAGTACCAAATCATGACCGAAAATAGTATGCAAATATCCACGGACATGGAAAAAGGTGTGGCAAACCATTTTAAAAAACTATATTCACCCAACCATATGTAGAAACCCTTTAGGACTGCGAAAACGAAGCACAAATACACACCAATTCTGGACAATACAGGTAAATGCCCAAAAATATGTAATGAAGGAAGGAAATGCATATTATTGTAAAAGACAAGATCTATGAATTTCTACCCAGTTGATGAGATATGACAGGGCAACTTCAAAAAATCCGAACATGAATATTTACTAATATAATTGTAATAAATCAATGAGTTATTTTATTTTATTTTACCCAGTTGATGAGGAATGTGAGTTGGACCTACATAATACACAGTTTGTATATAATGCAGATGTGATTAAAAACAATACAGGATATAAACTCTTAGGAATTGAAAAAAACTTAGAGCCGGGGGAAGTAACGATAAACGAAACGCCAAGCTGGATGACTCGCAATTGGGGTACATTAAATATAATGCCACCCCAATACTGGATGCTGGAATACAACATGTGACAAGATAACTTAATTGGAGTATCAGATGTATCAGTGCTCGACGGTAAAGGATCCCAATCTTTTTGTATTGCAACAAAGGACACAGCATAATTATTAGTGTAAGCTTCATCTCCAGTAGATGGGCCAAGTGATACAATGGTTTCATATAGGGTGGAGACACTTGGCGCCTTAGCAATAGTTACATTGCTTAACAGATTAAGTAAACATTTCAATGTTCAAGATGGATATGTACAAATACATGTAGATAACATGGAAACAGTGAATACAGTGAAGAAAAAGAAAAGAATGCTAAATACTGCAAACTCAATTGAAGATAATATGGATGTTGCTATAGAATTATGTTATCAAATTGACGTCAGCCCATTTAACATACAGGGAAGACATGTGAAAGCACATATGGATGATAGTACAGATGACCTATCACCAGTGCAAGAATTAAATAAAAGAATGGACTCAAATGCAGGGCAATTTATACGCAATCCACCACCCCGGTTCTACCCACACAATGTACCATATAATTGTTGGCACAACAAGTTGTATTAATGAAAGACAGAGACCCTGTTGTTACAGACATCGAGGGAATGCTTAAATATGGAGATATGTCGATACGCATAAAAAAATACTTCCGAAAGCATCACGGCGTCCCAGAATCTGAGTTCAAAAATATTGACTTTGTGGTTGTTGGAAGAATATTGAAGAAAAGAAGAAACCTGGGACAACAAGTAAAAAATATGAATTATCAATGGAACACAATGGAGACATGCTGTAGGTGGGGAAAAAGCAGTACCCAAATATGCCCTATTCGTGGCCTTTCAGATGAAACATGGAGTCATGTATACATGCGTCCCAATGAAGATATGGACCGTGTGAGAATGAGCGAAATAAGTAAAACGAAAACAATTTTGGAACGGTTAAAAACTTTACCTGAACTGAAAAGTCATTTTGAGGAAGTTTTGCGGCAGTGACACCAGGGAAATATACTGGTACAGGTGAAGAAAACAAATTCACCGTACTTTGAAATGCTGCAAATCGCCCATGAGGATCAAATAAAAATTGGATTTGACCCATTCATGAAAGGATTTCTTTCAAAAAAATGGAAAGGATTCAGTTTTTAATATTGACCGGTGGAAAAATGCAATCGTTACAGCGTTGATTGATTATGGAACAAAGATGTGGAAAGAAAGATGTAGTATCCTCCACGCAGAGAAGAATCTTACTGAGGAGTCAAGATACAGGGAATTTCCCCAACAGTTCCAGCTCGACCTCAGGAGAGACAGCACGAAGAAATTGCATGTGATGGAGGCCTACAAAATATATTCGAATAATTGATAGGAAGCAAAGTGTGAGGGAACGTTTACGTACTAGTGGAAGGGACTTGAGGAATGATAGGTAACGTGGAAGGCGGGCGTGTGGCGCCCGTGCGATTGGAAGTTTCTCAATAAATCACCAAATCCTTTTTTCTCAAAGGGTGCATGTATTATACACACGTGTATAATCTACATGTTTTAAAATAAAATCTCTTTATTTATTTATCATATCGAACTTTTCACTTTATTAAGATAGAATGATTTTGTTTTTCAAGAACTCCAATAGCTCCTTCCATACACATAGCTAAACAATAACAACAGTTTTAGCTCAAAAACATCCTCGACGCGGGTTGATCCTATGACCGCACTGAGCAAAACTTTTCCTCACACCAAACTAATCTATTTCATAAATATACTTATTGTGACTCATTCCTACATACGTAACAAATTCAAACGAGTGTCACAAGACCTATAGATTGGGTAATTGTGAGTTTAAGTAATAATTAGATGGAAGGATATGTACGTACGATATTGTTCGGTGGAAAATGGAAGATTTGGATGAGTGATGATTGGAATATTGCTGCTTTTGGTCCTAGTACGCTTGAGGAAGATTTTGGGTAGGGGAAGAATCTGTTGACGGTCGAGTTTTAGTCCTGCAGTTGTGAACAAGATTTTCGCCATTCGAGGGCTTTCATAACCTATAGATTGGGTAATTGTGAGTTTAAGTAATAATTAGATGGAAGGATATGTACGTACAGTACGTACGTACAATAAGACCATCTTTTTCTTTTGAGACAAGAGATACTTACTTGCTTAGCTTTTCATCTTAATTAAATTGTATTTTCAGTACAGCATAGCAGTCATTCAATATGTTGTTGTTCTGTTTTATATAGGATCGTACTATACGTACTGGGACGAAACCTATCTTCATGGCCAAATGAAAAGAAATTATCTAACAAATTTTAAGTGTGCTTAAAAGAGGGGATAGTGTAATGTCCGAGCATTCCCACAGATTAACAAACAAAATTCAGATAAAAAAAAGGATCACCTTTCGCTTTCTTGTTTGAATTCTCTTGACGGGTGTCAAATAAAAAAATGATTTCTTTGCTATATTTTGATTTCAAAATTTCAAATTTAAGAATAGTGCAGCACAATGAATGAGGAACGAAAAAAAATTACCACAGATCGTAAAATTATTTTGAAACTAAGTTGCAGTAGCTAGAAATTGATTGCGTTAATTTGCTCTGTATTAATCAATCAATTTTGTAGTCTAGTTGGGCGCTTAGGAAAATTGATTTGTTTGAAATATTTGATTGAATTGGGAAGTCTTTAGCGGATACATCGAACGAAAGAAATCCTACTAAAGGGATCTAGAAGTATATTCTGAGTGTTTACTGTTCTTCTTTGGACTGTGAGCTGGTAGGAAGAAATCCAGAGTCTCAGGATGCTGTCTTTTCCCAAGAAAGAAATTTATGTGCTCTTCTTAAGTTATATTATTGTTGATGTGAATAGTTCGGTTTCGAGTGAACATGAATTAGCTGACCTTGTAGGGAATACAGAAGGTCCCAAGTGCAGTGATTTCAATAGCGAAAATAAGGATGATTATTGGTAAGTTTTTCGAAAAAAGCTCATTCATATAATCTTTCATATATTTTTCGTGTCTCACTTCGTAACAAAATGCTCCATTTTGCGCTCAGGAATGAAGTTTCTCATTGCGATGCATGTCTATCTCACGGGGGATGTGGCTACTGTCTAAGTACCCTCTCTTGCATTGATGGATCTTTGCTTGGCCCAATGAGCGGAAGTCCTTGCCCTAATTGGGTACCATCAATTGAGGATTGTCCAGGTAAGTCAGTATGAATATATTTCTAGTGTTACCTCGAGTTGTTTGGAAAAGCATCAGTAGGTATTTGTTTTTTTTAAAACTAGTCAATAAATGCTGACAAAAGTTAGAAATCAAATGATTTGATGTATAATATCCTCTACGGTATAATACCTACTACAATTTACTAACGATATTATTATGATTGCAATTTTTTTCATGAAACGAAAAATATGCATTTGGTTTTGTTCATTACCCAGCATTACCGTCATGTGGCCTTCATAGATCCTGTTCAAGTTGTGCAAGAGCACCAGAATGCGCATGGTGTGCTTCGCTTGATGCGTGTATGATGACTACGGAAACCTACGCTCGACCAGATTGTCAAGGAGCAACCTTTGATCTTCCTTGCCCATCTTCCTTTATCAAGAACACGAATGTGAACGGAAATCTCAATGTGAAAGGCGATCATATTTTGGGAGGTGGCGAGTTCTTCATTGAAGGATCGTGTGCCACTCAAGGCTGTCGAGAAAGCGATAAATATTCTTTCATTGTAGATAGCGGTAAAAAGGGTTTCCAAGCTCATTCAAGTAGCGTGGTTAAATTGAAAGCATCGGATACAAAGTCTATCAATAATCGAGGATCCTCTGTACTAGTTCTTGCAGGTGATGGTCAAAACCCAATCGGTGGGAAGGGGGGTCATATCAACCTACAAGCAGGATACGGAGTTGGCCAGATTGCAAAAGGTGGTGATGTTGGAGATGGTGGTGATATAAATATAAGAGCTGGTGACTCGTATGAAGGAAAATCAGGAAGTATCACTTTATCTGCAGGGATGACAACATCGGGACCTAAATCAGGATCGATTCAACTTATTTCTGGAAATGGAGGAAATAATGGAGAAGGTGGTGATGCTATTATTCAAGCAGGAAATTCGAATCAGGGAAATTCTGGTAGTATTATATTGAATGCAGGAACGGCCTCACTGGGTTCTGAATCTGGATCAATTCATCTAAACTCTGGAAAAAATCTTGGAAATAGTTCCGAGAGCAAAACTGGTGATATTAATATACAGACTAGTCCTGGTACATCTGATGGAGTTCATAGTGGACATATTCGTGTACATTCAGGGGAGGCATTTGCTCCAGAAACAAAATCTGGTTCTATAGAAATATCCACAGGCACATCCATACATAATGATTCGGGAAGCATTGATATGATTGCTGGTCAAGGTGGGGATTTGAATCTGAAATCTTCTGACAATGATGCCGGAAGAAGTGGCACTATAAGTGTTAGTTCTGGAAATTCCTTTGATGGACAGGCAGGAAACGTTTCGATAAAAGTTGGGCTCTCGCATGGTAATATAAAAAAAACTGAAAGCTTATACTTTAGCAGTGAATCTGAAGCTCGAGATGCTGGTGGTAGTGTGAGTATTTATGCAGGAAGTACTTCTAGTTTTGGAGGTAAAGGTGGAAGCATCAACCTGTCCGGAGGATCAAAAACTGGAAGTTTATCAGAAGATAGTGGATTAGGCGGAGATGTCAACATTTTTGGTGGTGACTCAGACATTACGAATGGAAGTACCGGTAAAGGTGGTCAAGTATCTCTAACAGCAGGAAAATCAAGTGCTGGACAAGGTGGTGATCTTCTTTTGAGCAGTGGATCAAGTGATTCTTCCTCATCTGGAAGTGTGTATATTTCATCTGGTACTGTAGGATACGGAAGCAGTGGTATAATTCGTATTTCGACTGCTGAAGCAGGCTCAAAACCTTCAGGGAGCATCGAAATGAAAACTGGACAGTCCGAAAATAATTATGCAGGCCCCATCAAATTAGAACCAGGTCTGGGAAATTTGGGAGAAGGGGCATCTGTTAGTATTAAAGGAGGCAGTACTAGAAATTTAAGCAAAGGAGGAACGGTTGAAATATCCTCTGGTGACAGTTACTCTTCCTCAAGCGGTGATATTAACTTGATGACACCAGATGCTAGTACCAATGGAAGCTCAGGTAATATTTTCATTTCAACTGGAAAGTCAAGTGATGCAAACACTGGAATGATTCAAATTCTATCAGGAAATAGTATGAATAAATCTGGAGGCGACATACTTATTGGTGTTGGATCCAACACTAACGGTGATGGAGGAAGAGTAGTTCTTCAATCTGGCAATTCTTCAGGCGCGATTAGCAAAGGAGGGACTTTTGAAATAAAAGCTGGATCGGGAACTAATATTGATGGCGGTTCTGGTGGAGAAATAAACCTACATGGAGGTTCTGGTACAGGTTTCCTCGGCAATAACAATCCGGCTCATGGAGGCTCAGTTAATATTCAGTCTGGATCCTCAATCTATTCTAATGGAGGAAATGTCGCATTACACGGTGGTAACAGTGATAAATCACACGGAGGATCAATTAAAATTCAAAGTGGAAAAGGAATAGACAAATCCAGTGGTAGCTTAGAAATAGCATCTAGTGATTCTGGTGTAAGTGGAGTCAGCGGAGACATTTCCTTCAAAACTGGTAGTTCTACTAAGAAATTTGCAAGAAGTGGGCTCATTGACTTGAGCACAGGAGATTCTTTTGCCGGTGTCGGAGGTTCAATTAACATGGAAGTTGGACAAAGCCATCAATCGAACGGCGGTATGTTTTCCATAAGATCTGGAGTCTCATCAGCATCTGCATCCACAGGCGGAAATATATCAATTAGTGCTGGGGATGGAATCAATGAAAGTGATGGAGATGGTGGTAACGGAGGTGAGGTTATATTGAAAGGAGGTGCTGGATATGGAAATTCTGTCCACGATTCAGGGGGCGATATTTTGGTTAAAAGTGGCGAAGCTTCGGTCGGAATTAGTGGCAGCGTTAAACTTACTACCGGGTTAAGTAAACGAGGATCAAGCGGTCCCTTATTTATTTCATCTTCTTCATCGGGCTCACATGGTGTCAGTGGAAGCGTTTCAATTCAGACTGGATCATCTAATGCTGGATCCTCTGGTAGATTGCAACTTCGAACAGGCGATGCATTTGATGGATCCGGTGCAGATATCCAAATAAATAGTGGAGAAGGCAATTTATTCGATGGTGGCGATATTCTTTTGGAAGCAGGTAATTTTTCTTTATTGCAAAACAATCTTTGACATTTTAGTAAGGAATGAATATAATTAATGTATTTTTATTTTGACAGGAAGGACAAATTCTGCCGCTCGTGTTGGAGGTAGTGTTGTTTTAAGAGGCGGAGAAGGAAGCAGTACACATAGCAGCGATGGAGGCAATGGAGGAAACGTCGAAATATTTGGGGGCGAGGCGAAAGGCGAAAGTATCAATGATAATGGTGGTAATTTTGAAGTTCGCGGAGGTAGTGCATTTGCCGGATTTGGGGGTTCAATACGTGTTGCCTCTGGGTTGGGGACTGTATCATCATCTGGATCTGTCTTCGTACACTCAGAAGATGCTGGAGCATCTGGAGTCTCTGGTAGTACGACTGTATCCACTGGTACATCGAGTGTTGGCAAAAGTGGATTCATCAAAGTTTCGACAGGTGATGCATCATATGGGGGCGGAGGGTCTATTGAATTGTCTGTAGGATCTGGAGAAATTGACGATGGGGGTCACATTATAATTGAAGCAGGAGAGACAACAGGATCTTCTGTAGGCGGCTTCATTTCAATCGAGACTGGAGAAAATGCAGAAGGATCAAGTGGATCTTTTACTTTAATGTCTGGTAAAGGAGGAATTTCTGGACAAAGCGGAGAGCTACAATTGCGGAGTGGTACAACGATTGATGGAAATTCAGGTGCAATTTCATTGTCAAGTGGTAACGCCAAAGGTGGCAGAGGAGGCTCAGTAAGTGTGAGAGTTGGAACTGGTTCTGTTTCTGATGGTGGCAATTTGGATTTGATAGCTGGTGCATCTACTGCAAGAGGGAAAGAAGGCGGAAATGTGACTATAGCAGCTGGCGAAGGGAGCAACACCTTTCGCTGGGATGGTGGTAACGGAGGCAAAGTCTCTATTGTAGGAGGTGCTGCAAAAGGAAGGTTTGAGTGGGATGATGGAGGAAATGTAGAAATTGCCGGTGGTCATGCGGTATATGCTCAAGGTGGCTCTATTTTAATTGCATCGGGAAAGGGAAAGGAGACTTCTAGTGGAGGAATAGGAATCTCGACTTCCGATTCTGGTCCTGAAGGTGTTAGTGGGTCTATTGATATGTTGACTGGTGCGTCAGGAGATGGAAATTCTGGTTATGTGAATATTCAAAGTGGAGATGCAATATCAGGTCAAGCTGGGTATATTGATTTGAAAGTAGGTACTGGAAATCATGGTAATGGTGGAAATTTGGGAATCTATGCCGGGTCAACAACTAGTAAACCTGGGCGTGGTAGAAACATGATCGACACGTTTGGTGGTGACGTTGAAATATTCAGCGGCTATTCAGACAATTCAAATAGCGGCAATGTCAAAATCAACACAGCAAATTCAGGAAAAAATGGAATTTCTGGTAACATACATTTGAAAAGCGGTGAATCGACTAAAGGAGATGCAGGTTACATAGCGCTTACTTCTGGAAACTCTACAGATGGCTCTGGAGGGGATATTGAGATCCTTGCAGGTATATCAGAAAGAGGTCAAGGTGCTGATGTCGTCTTACATGGAGGGGAGGCCACGACTGAAAAATACGGTGGGGGCAGGGTCCGCTTATTTGGTGGAGTTGGTAGCAGCACAAATAGACGAGATGGCGGAGATGGCGGTGAAATTGAAATTAGAGGCGGTCCCGGCTTTGGAGAAAATAAAGTAATTGATGACGGAGGAAGAATAAACATTCAAGCAGGATATTCAGATTTTGCCACTGGTGGATCAGTCACAGTAAATTCAGGTTTTTCGGGTCGATCATCTAGTGGCTCAATTGTAATATCAACACCAGAATCTGGACAGAAGGGAGTTTCTGGACCAATTAGCATAGAAACTGGGATGTCTCATGATGGCTCTTCTGGGAGTATTTTCATGGGCACTGGACCTTCTAGTGCTGGCCCTGGTGGTACAATTGATATTGAAGCTGGATCAGGGAATTATTATGATGGATCAAATGTGACGGTGAAGGCAGGACCTTCTTATGATGTAAAGTCAGCCGGAGGATCTGTCAACATAGAGGGTGGTGCTGGTCTTGATAAAGCTGTCTGGAATGGTGGTAATGGAGGTAAAGTAGTGCTCACTGGTGGTAAAGCTCAAGGAAACAATATAATTGATAGAGGAGGCGATATTCTTTTACTTGGTGGAGAATCAAATCATGGAAGTGGTGGTTCCATTGAAATGAAGAGCGGGAGAAGTGTAGAGAGTTCAAGTGGGAATTTAACATTAATAACAGATATGGCTGGATATAAAGGAGATAGCGGCAACTTGGAATTCTCGACAGGACAATCAGAAAGAGGAAATACTGGAGATTTCACAGTGAAGATAGGAGAATCTAAAAAAAGTGAAGCAGGAAGTATTCGTTTCAAGATAGAAAAAAGCAATTATGAAAAAGGCGGTCACATAAAGCTGAATGCGGGATATTCAATGTCTCCAAACCCAAGAAATACTGGAGGACAAATTGAAATAGAAACGGGAGAAAGCCCAAAAGTTAAAAGTGGAGATTTAACACTAAAAACCAACCAAGGAAAATCGTCTGGAGATGTGAATATGCAAACGGGAAAAACAGAATATGGACAAAGTGGATCGATTGGCATATCAACAGGAAACAGTATCTCTGGATCTGGTGGTTCTATAGCTGTATTGGTAGGATCATCTGAAGCAGGAGATGGAGGTGTTGTGTCTATAGCTGCAGGATCCACATCGTCA
>Ga0209092_10004229_pt1 | contig 12082 bp, 10 predicted proteins | sample FraStrMetagenome_FD_187446 | JGI IMG/M metagenome (GOLD analysis project Ga0209092, IMG submission 187446) | Marine eukaryotic phytoplankton communities from Arctic Ocean - Fram Strait ARC3M Metagenome (SPAdes) (version 2) | ecosystem: Environmental > Aquatic > Marine > Oceanic | place: Fram... | reverse complement strand
ATGCTTAGATATGCTAAAGTACTCAAAGTCGCTCAGCGACGCTCGGTTTGGGGTTCCGAGCCCCGACGTCCCCCAGCATTCCTTGCATTAAGAAGCACGCATTATTTGACGCTGCTTTAATTCGAATCATTATTGTGTGTTTGTTTGATTGTGTGCTTGTATGACTATCATCATTATTTATTCAGGTACGTTCATCTGTCTCTTTCAATTGTATAATTTTTCCTATGGACTCAATTCGTATTTTATATTACATTATTTTACTTTCGACTTGAGCGTACCGATTCGTACCGGTTTGGAGTTATGGGACGATAGTTATGGAGAGAATATACGCATACCGATCTTCGTTATGAGCGAGCTAAGTTTGAACGTGATATTTCCTACGTATGGAACTAGTGATACAGGTCGAGTAATAATCAAGGCGCACATTGGAGTTTGCGGTCGAGCGTACAATCCGAAGTATTCAAGAAGTAGAAAACGAGATGTAGTATGGTTGGAAATTAATTCCAGATGCATTTAAGAAAATTCATGTACATTTTATTCCATGGACTAGAAAAGCTTACGCGTGGTGAGCGTAATGTATTCTCGAACCATCATCAGTAAAGCTGATTTATGCACTGTGTGTACAAGTTGCATGCTATATCCTTTATAAAAAAAACGCATTCCATCTTAGTTTACACAGAATTTTGTACGGAAACCTTTACTTCGTGATCAAATTTTATGTTATGCCTGATAGGACTATGTTTCGAGTGTTTCTGCACACTACGAGTAGATATATTTTGGAGCGAGTTTGTGAGGTTTTCTTGCAACCAAAACCTGAAAACTTTCCAATATGAAATCCAAAGTAAAATAATATTTGGATGTGCAAGAACAAAAACAATGAAAGGAATTTGATACATCTTTCTTTATATTTTTTCGTGTACAAATCAGAAACATATTTCACGTCATGCATACTCAGAAGTAGGGCCTTGCGTATTACAATCGACCAAAGACTATTGATTATTTCCTACATATGAAACTAATCTATTCTACCTTTCAATTCCCTCGTAGTAACACCATCCTTAGTTATCACGTGAACAATGGTACCCCATCCACTCAACGCATCACGATCGACACCCGCTAATAAGGCCTGAGATATCGTCTCAAACAACTCACCCGCTTCCAAGCCTGGCCTATACGACGTCTCACACATACCGTGCAAATTACACTTATTTTCATCTCTCACGATTCTATATCAACGATCATTCGGTGATATTTCAAACTCTGCTCGGAACTTCAAATATTGCTTGTAATTTGTTTCGTATGTATCAATGATATGCAATAATCTATATTCAACTGATATCGAAAAAGTGCGTGCTCCCAACTATTGCTCGGACATGATTTTGAGGCATTCTTCCATCACCATCAACGAAAGAGGGTACATCCTACCATCAGGCTGCAATGACCCACTCTTTCGAGAAGATTTGCACTCCAGTGCAATACTCTCGAAAGAACGGTAATCGCTATCACTTATTTGACCCTTTCCCAACAAAGACAAAGGATAAAACTTTTATATGACGAGTCGACCTCGTTCTACGAAGATAACTTATTACTCCAAAAATCATTTTCTATTAGACTTAATTTTCTCGTAGGAATTTACGTAGAGATATTACGGTTATTCCAGACTACTATCTTAAAACTTGTACTCATTTATATTCATTAGAGTCTACAAATTTACGGATACATCAAAAGTACTATGTACTCTATGATATAGGGAGTTTGGGGCACTAAACAATGTAAAAAATAAATTATTAAGGGAGGAGCATTTTGCAATGTATTGTCGCTGGCTCAGTCTACGAATAGACTTCACACTCTTTATGGTTGACAATAGGTCTTCTAAGATTGAGAGAGTAGACTTTCAAAATAATTTGACACTCAGTAAAGGTCACACACAATTGCCGTTGGGATGGTGATGGCCCAACTGTATCGATAATAACGAAAATCCTGCACTTATCTAGGCTTCTCAATTTTATTCTGATCTGGAACTTTGATCTAGGTGGACAAAGGTAACAGAGAGGTACCGATCATCAGGAAGCTCTCGTACCTTCCTACTTCGGCTCTTCAAGCAGCATGCATCTGAGTTTACATTGCTTTAGTTCTACTTCTAAAAAACGACGCTTCGCTGCTTCAGTTGCAGCGCGTTCTGCCGAATGCTCGAAGGCTTTTTTAAGTTGTATTAAATTTCTTTTGTGCTGGATAGTAGCATAGTAGTATAGAGAAATTATATGTTATTATCGCGAAAGGATCAGATAAGAAAAAAATGATGTAAAGATACATTTGTTGGGGGTGGTGGTGTTTACAATTTCGAGGATAGATGAATATTAAGTGCAATAGAACAATATGATCCCGTCATTCTTCTAAAAGCACAAGAACACTCACCGTTTCGGTTATTCGGTCATTCTTGATTTGGCAATCATTACGGACTTTCTCTACTTCTTCCTTAATTGCACTATGTAGATTTTTCGCTTGAGATTCAGAGTTCTGCCTTCTTGCCCTCTCCGAGGAAAGAGCGCGCCTTAATCTGTGAGCACACTCCTCGGCCACTATTTTCTTCTTATTTGTTTGGCGAAACTTTTTCTTAGCAGAAATGAAATCCTGTTTTTCACACGATAATTTCTCCTGCAAATGAGCTACTTCGATTGAAAGTTTTCTATTCGTTTCTTTCGTTTCTTGAAGCTCTATAGAAATCGACTCTCTTTGGTCCGTGAGTACAAAAATCTTAGAATCAAGCTCCTTTCTTAGCGTGGACTTTGTTTCATTTGCATTAATCGCTTCAAAAAGCTTACGTTCCAGATCTTTTATGCGGCGTTTCTGCTTTTTGAAGAGATTTTTCATCTCTTTCGACTCCCCCTGTAGACCATCGCAGTATCTTTTTAGCTCAGCATTTTCAACTGATCTTCTATGCAAAAGTTCGCGCATATCAGCCGTTACGACTTCGTTATCACACCTAGTTTCTTTGAGTTGAGCTTGATAAACTTCAGAAAGTGAAAATACCCTCATCTTCATGTAAGATCGATAAAGAAGACATCTAATTCGATTGATGAAATGATTACGAATTATAAGTGCAATGTAATCGAGAAATTGTACATACGCGCTTCGCTCACCGTAGCACAGATAGGTTTCGGTTTGACTATGAATTTCACGTAGGATATCTCTATTTGCTTTTAAGCTTTCTGCAACATTCACTTGCGTTGCTGCGTCTAAAATGATACTCTTCTTGTCGCCTTCATTTGTTTGAACATAGCGATTCATGGCTGATGAAAATGAATTTCGACCAAGATTATCCTCTGTCTGAACACCAATACTAGAATAAGTATTAGAGAATTGTCTGGGACGGCAATTTAAACAAAATCGTGGATCGGGATCTTGAGGTAAATTTAACATCACCTTTTTACAACTTCTTGCGTGAAAGTCCTCTTCTTTTCCCCTCAAATCACACGTAGCTTGAGAATTCTGACTGTTGTTTTCAAAATAATTTGGGGTATTCGAAGGTTGGCCTTTCATTGTAGTAGGATTCCTTTGTACAGCTTGTCCCGAGCCAATAAACCGGTCTCTGTCAAAGCTCATATGTAGTGTTTTTGATATTATCTCCCGATAAGTAGTATCGCTACACATGGGATTCCCTTCAATTTGCAAAACATCTAGGTGATCAACAAGCGACACTAATGTGGAAGTTGTCTCCGATATAGTTCGTAACTTTAAGCGGTTAAAGCATAGATTCAAGTTTTGGAGCCGGGGAAATTTGGAGCTCAACCCCTCAATTGATTTAATTTCATTCCGCGATAAGTTCAAATTACGTAGCTTTGTAAACGGTTTGAAGGAATCATAATTTAATATAATGGAAAGATCGCCTAAAGCGTTTGCAGCTAAATCCAAAGTTTTGAGTCGCGGCAAAATTTGGAGCGCATGTATTTGATTTTCACTATATCGTCGAACGCGGCTATGGCAATAATGTCCTAATTTGTTTGAGGATAAGTTAAGTTCCAATAAGTTATCGAACCGATAATCCTTATCCGAGTAAATATAAAATGATTCGATGTCGTTGCAATGAAGGTTCAACGCTCGGTTATTCTGCAACAACTTAATTGGAATGCACGGCCCGATCGACTCTCCAATTTTTGAGCTTCTTCTAATGACATCTGAATTCCTCACTATTGCGTGTTTCGCCTTTATGATAGTCATAATAATGTTCTTCTCAGCAGATAGTAAGCGTACGTGAAATGTAAGCTTGTTTGCCTGTCGGCTGGTTATGATATATCACCAATATTTTTGAATTTACGAGTGCAATTATTATCTGCGCAATTAAAATCCTGACTCCTTCCCCATTCATAACCCCACTTCGTCCCCATTTCGGGACAAAATATGAAGTAAAATTACCTGACATGTGTGGGATTAATGTCTCAAAGTTTAAACATTGTGTGTTAAGTTCGAATGATGATATATGTAAAGAAGACCTTCCTTGTCTCATTAAAGATAAAGATGAAAAAATTACGGACTTTTTCGAATATGATATCCCTTTCAACGCATCGTGCCAGTGCATTATCCTTAGAATAATGAAGCAAAATCCAAGTTGGGTTCACAAAAAGAAACAATTAATCCTGTGCTTAATCTTAATTTTTGTTGCTAGTTTTACTATCAATCGTCTATTCATTATTATATTTGAATTCATACTCACGCCATAGGCTCGCCATTCGAAAATCGAAAAGTATGTATAGATAACGTCTCAACTAGTCTCAGTATCTATCCATTGCTCTCAATGTATACACGAGCATCTTAAATACCAGAGGCAGACCACGTATTGAACCGCTTTAATCCTCTCTTCGCTGGTACGGGTTTGAGATGCTTGAGCATTTTCTGATGTTGGGCATTAAGAGCCAAATTGGCTTCGGCAACTTTATTCCGTTCAATAATTAGCTGCCTTTGTTCTTGACTCATGAGCTGCTTCTTCGAACCGAGCAATTCCACGGCAGATGGCCGCCCCCGAAAGTCTTGACACATCATCTGCCGCACAATTTGTTGCATATCATTAGACGTGGGTGACACGCCATCTCCGTCAAAAGTGATCAATCCATTTCGTAAATCCTGCCACTGCTGTCCATTCGCTGGCAATTCTTTCCTCGAACATACTTCGTACATGGTGATGCCAAGCGAAAAAATGTCGCTCTTCGTCAAATCCTCTTGATTGCCTCCACCCAACAAAAGTTCGCGCGACATATACCGTGAATCTCCTTCCTCCACTTCTTCTGTTGTCGTGGCTGAGTTGGCCAAACCAAAGTCGCCCAATTTGAACTGATCATCGTTTTTTACAAATATATTTTCTGGTTTGATATCCAAATGCACCATACCATGCTCGTGCACGAGCTTAAGCGCCAAAAGCATTTCCCTTAGTAGTTTAAACTTCTTCAACTCTTTCGCGTTCTCTTTCTCAACGTTGACACTGTTATCCACATTATCTTCAAAATAATTCATCCGTAATAAGTCCAGTAAGCTCGATGAACAGAGTTCGTTCTGAATGTATAACCGATTGTCCTGCATCCAGGCCTGATGATAACGAACAATGTGAATCGTGGAAGGGTCAGGCAAATCACTTAACGCAGCTAGGGCATACACCTCCATCAACATACGTTCCCGGTCGTTTCGCGATCGACATTCGTTGTGTGCTGCCTTTATCGCGTACATACATCCGTCCAATCGACTCTTGGCCTTATATATCATTCCGAAGGAGCCACTTCCGAGCGTAGTGAGCAATTCGAAATCGTCATCGAATCGGTTGCTATTATTGTTATAATTATGGTTATTGATAATCGTAGTATTAGACAAGGAGGAGGATGGGAATAGTGAAGACGTGTTATTGGAATTGAGAAACTTCTTTTTTCTGGCCTTCTTCTTCATGACGCTCTGCGGCGGTACTTGATGGAATTCATTGGACGGAGCATTTACAAGACGAGTAGAACTAGGTCGATCATTCATTCCTGCGGTTTCTACAACGGCATGAAGTTGATGCAATTCATCGTATGCCTTCTTCCTCTTGAACTCAACTTCCGATGATGGCGTATTGGTATTCAACAATGTCACGTCCGTTGGACTAATTTCATCAAATGGTAGAGTCGCATCTTTCTTCTTCGTTACGGTGCTAATTTCGGCGTGACCAGCAGCATCAACAGATGTGAAATTTGGATTCGAAGCAAAAAGCAAAGTACATTGAAACTTGGTTGCTCCCCCCGTGGGAGAACATTTGGAATCCTCCGTGTACATCTGGTGTTCGTCATCATCCAGCTCGTCATCATTCAGCAACGGTGCCATAATCACACGCCTCTTACTATCGCTACCATTATTACGAATACAACGAGCCGAAACAGCGCCAAAAGATAATTTCTTTTGCTGGGTACTCGGTGGCGTATTCCAAAGAGGTGTACCATTACTATTATTACAATTATTATTCTTATTGCCTTCTTCCGTAGGAGAATGAAATTCCTTTAAAGTTTGGACTTGTCGTTCGGGTATGGGAGATTGATAAAATGGATTCACCGTCTGTTTTTCCTTCTGTTGCTTCTGTTTCTCTTGCTGTTCACCTGTGGCAGCATTACAATCGGTACTGACACCGAATAGATTGCGTTTGAGCATTAAAGCAGGCGGGTCTCCTCCGTCATCGTTGCCATTGTTCTTATCATTATGATGGTTACTGCTTAAAACGTCTGCGGTTGTCCTGTTCATAATGCTTTTGTCAATGTTGAGATTGCGTTGTATTCGTTTGTTGCGTATAGGATTCTCACTGTGATTATTCTTGTTCATATTTGTACGGTTATTACTGGAAGACTTCGGCATAAAATTCTCGTCGTTTGGCAGTGATTGATTTTGTACTTGAGCATTGCTTCGTGCGGAGTAAAAGAGGGAGGTTCCGTGAATCGTCATTATGATGTTTAAACTTTACTATATTTTTTTAAGGAATTGGAAATGTTCGTTCAGGGTACAGAAATAATATTCACGTTGACCAATGATGATCAATGAATAGATGGGTGGGTGGATGGATGGATGGATGGATGGATGGATGGATGGATTAAACGAGTTGGTAATTAATAAATGGAAGTGCTTTAGATGATGGGTTGTTGATGCATTGCATGTATTCATACCGATCGATCCTGTGTGAGGTGTGAGAGCTCTTTCTCTCCATGAGAGTCAAAATAAAATATTTTGGATCGTATCTCGATTACGGTTGATGCGTTTCTGTGGCTAAATTGAGATTGCAACGGATTTGAACATGATGTGAAGAAGGTTGGCGCGAGTTGGCACAGTCAAATCAGGGATGACTACCGGTAGTCGTGGTTATATTTTTTAGAGAAGGTACACATAGTACATGTACGAGCGTACATGTGTTAAAAATACACGTACACATTTCATGGAATATGATATGAGATATGACATATGATGTGATACAGTTGAAAAAAATGTATTGGCAGTTGCAATGCATGAATGAGTAGTATCAAATAGGGGGAATTTTTTGTGATGTTGCAGTTGTTTTCCTTTGGATAATTATTGGATCCATGGAAAATGGAAATTGTTGGATTTTGGATTTGATATTGTTTATATCGTTTTTGTTGTATTGCTGCTATTGTTGTTCCATATTTTCGAACACTCATATATTCATCTGCCCCAACAATGACATATATTCGGTTGTAATATAATCCATATCCGCATTAGCTCTGAATGATCTTTTTCCAGATAAAATGACGATACAAATGGTTCGAAATATTCTTACCGTATATACATACATGTGAATGTATCTTGTCCTCACAGTCTACACTCCGTAATCCGTAATTGTATTTACATATTTAATATCTGCATCTTATTCTTTAGAAAAATACCTGCTGCAGAATACAAGAGCCAGAACTATTATTCTTCAGTCGACTTACTAGAGTCTATCTATACCAAGTTACATCTCACTACACTGCATAGAATACAAGAGCCAGAACTATTATTCTTCAGTCGACTTACTAGAGTCTATCTATACCTAGTTACATCTCACGACACTACATACTCATTAGACCAGTTCCAACACTACCATTAGAATTCTTCCCAAACCGTTCTTCCCTCCAAGCCTGTGCGCCAAATAGTTCTCGCCTTACTTCCGGTGTGATCTTCGGATGAAAATGGGCCTTCATTACTAGCTTCAATCTTTCCCTTGTTGTCTCATCCTGCAAATTATTTTTATAGCGCTGGACGAAGACTAGAAGGCTTTGATGCCATAGCACAGGAAGCTCGCGCTTATCTTTCGTGAAACCTGCGAAATGACCTACCAAACTTTCAATTACAGGAGCAGGCAAAGAATATTTTTTATTTAACATCGTCTTGAGGAAAACTGAAGTAGCACCGTTGTAGTCCATCTGAGCAAGCTTATGAATTGCAACTGCTGAATGATGCATTGGAATCGAAACCTTTTGCAAAATAGATGCAATAATCGCTGCTTCGCGAAGTGTACAATTTTCCTTACAAAGAGGAAGTAATATGCCTTTAAACCACGAAGCAGGCTTGTACAAGGCTTTCTTCAAAGCCATGTAGTAATGATAATTCAAACGCGTATTCCCTACAATATCTGCCCTCACGCTGTCCAAGAGGACGAGATTATAGAAACGTTGGGCCATCTTTGGATTTAGATTGGATGCAAATATACGGGTGGCAGCGTACATGGCCTGTGGGGACCATCGATCCGGTCGCGTGAGGTAAAGGACCTCCTCCCAATTGCTCAAAGATGGTATCACTTTGAACGCCTTGGGTAGTTTGCCAGCCGTATAACGACTAAGAATGGTCCCTATATCTGTATAAACCTCGACAACTTTCGGTGGCAAGTCGAACTCTTCATACTCGTCATCCATATTTCCATCTTGCTCTTGTTCTTGCTGCCCCTCCTTTTCAGCAATTTTTGCTAGGATCATATCGGCTAAGTTTTGTCTTTGTTGCCCATTCGTTCCACAAATATTCGCCACAACAGCTTCATCTTCTTCCGTTAAACCCGGACCTTCCACCGTCACATAACCAGAATTATGATGCACCATCATGCCATGTTCATCACCATCGTTGTTAAACAACCCTGACACACTCTGATCATCAATATCCTCGTCATCGCTTTCAGTACTTCTCCTTCTCGATATAGATGATCTTTTTAAGCGTTCCAGGCGTTCTTCTTCCAACTGCTGCTCACGTGACATTTCTAAAATCGTTCTGCTTGTCTTCGCGTCCAACACGTTACCATCTTGCTCATCTTCATCACTCAAATTATCAACTTTACTTCTTCGACTTGAAGCTTGGGCAAACTTTCCTCGATCTTCATCATCCTGCATCACCTGACCAAGCGGCGCATGACGAACAGCACTACTTGCCCTTGACTTAGGTTGCTTCGGCATTTCTCTCAATTTGACTCACTTTGAATTATCTATAATTATGAATCCAATATTATTTAGTAACGAATTATACAAACTCTCTCCTCAAATATATCCTTTAATCCTTTTTATCATGTTGTTTGGTTTTGTCATAGAAAAAGAAAAAACAGAAAGCAAAAATGAATGGCTCGGGAAATTTATATAATAACGAGTTATAAACTTTAATAGCTAAACTACACGCACTAGCTGAGCACATTATTATTTATGCATCACTGACACACGACACACGACGAGAAAGTGCACATCAAAAAATTCTTTTCATGTATGTGTGTGCGTGTTTGTAGTAGAATACCGTGAAACATAAAATATCAGATTACATTCCATCACAGTATTAATATACCTATACGAAGTATATAATAACACTGCACAGAAACACAATGATTATACGGCATGTACATCGACGAGTAAGAGCTACAATGGCGGCGTATGTTTGGATCCTCTGCTCGAGTTTTCTCCTTCAATGTTCACGTTCTTTCCTTTCGCGTTCGTCCGTCGTCGTCCATCATAGAAGAAGAAGAATGTCTCCATCGTTGTCGAGAAAGAGAGAAGGATACAGTTATACATTATGGGCAGAGCAGCAAATAAAGGTCAATGGAGATAGTAAGGGGTCGTCGTTTGAACCGCTGGATGTGGTCGATGCTTTGGCGAGAGCGGTGCATAATATTGGCGTCGAAGAGAAACGGTCATGGGATGAAGGAGAAGAAGAGGAGGAGGAGGGAGAATATTATAGTAAAAAGAAAGGGGGTAAATTAGATATATCGCAGCAGCCGCGAGTGTTTCAGTCGTTGTTGAGTGCGAAGATCGAGAGTGATAGTGGAATGGGGAACGGTAGTGGTAATGCGAAGAATACCAAGGTTGTACTCAAAGCTTTGGCTTCATTAGAGAGGGATATGTCCATGTTAGATAATTTGACGGGGCAGGAGTCGCAGTTATCGTTGTTTGAAGTTTCTGTGCTTATTGGGACGGTAGTTGCTGCTGCAGGATCACCTTTACTCCCGGCGCAGATTGCTGAGGTGTTAGCACCTGCAAGTGCGGCGTTGAGTGCAGCGATTGGTATCGGGGCTGAATATATTGGAAAAGTAGCAGGTAGGTATATTTTAACTAATTTGACCGATCGCACTTCTATTTTCTAATATTGAACTTTGGATACGACATTGTGGCACTGCAGTTTCGGATGGGAAAGAAGTTGCTGCCGCTACTATAATGTGCGCTGCGGAAGCCGAGGGACTTCTTGCGAACGCTGAACGTGTAAAGGCGATTATACCGCTTTGTGTCGGTGTGGGGGCAACATGTGTTGCTTTTAGCTTACTCTTACCATCTGTTATAAAGACTTTGGCTCTAACGAATGTACAAATAATTACGGAGCTTTATCTTTTTTGTCCGCTAGTTTGCGTGTTGTCAGCGGCCGTTGCTTCACTAACACTACAGGAGGTAAGGGCTTTCTGCTCAAGGGCGATCAGTGTAGGAAATCGAAGATTTGCCAGAGCTGGACTTGTAGGAAGAACGTGGCTAAGCCAAACTGAACAGATTGAACGAAATAGTCAAAGGGCACGTCAAAAATGGAAAACATTTGCTTACTCAGTAATTCCAGCGCCGGTTATTGGTGCACTTATCCCTGGAACAAGTGTTAGTAGTAAAGCAGTTATTGTTACAGCATTAGCAGCATGTCAATCAGCTTTTTTTCTTGCTCAGGCGGAGTATGCACTTTCGAGGGGTACTGATGCAGTTGCTTTGAAATCTCGAAGCGCTGCAGTCGCCGATACATACGCCAATCAGGGCGCACGAAGCGGTGCTATTCTTCCATTTACGTCTGCTCTTGCTGCTCTGTGTGCAGCAGCAACTGGAGCAGTAGTGGAACTTCCCATGCCCGATAACTTTCTTATCCAGGTTGGCGCCTACTCAATTTTTCCGGCAGCAAGTGCACTCTTTAGTGCTGCAGCGAATGTCAGCAAGGCGCGATGCGAGGTTGATGCAGAAGCAGCCACACAAGCTGCTGCAACTTTAGCTCTCGAATACGACGTACCATCTACGAAAGCTGCAGGGGAGGAAGTTGATAGTGACGTTTTCAGTAATGATAAAGACTTAATTCTGCGGCCCTTTAATGGTGTTTTGGAATTGATTAAGCTTACCGCCTATGGTACTTGGAAGAGTATGAAGAGAAGAACGAAGAGGTATCCAGTATTTTTCGACATCGTAAGAAGGACTATATCAAGGCTCTTCGCGATATTCCAGAGACGAAATAACAGTAGTGACGAGAGCAACACTGGAAGTAGAAAAGGGAAAGGCGCACAAAGTGGTGATCTTATGAAAGTGAATGGCTCAAGCCTGGGTGTCGTTAATAGTGATAACGAGTCTTGGCAGTAAAATAAGTTTGCAAACAGAAATATTAGGTTTCGTCAAACTAATCTACCTTTAAATGATGACTACACCGGAATCATTCGTTTGTTTGGTATCAGCATGAAGATGTGGTTTGGGAACAACATACATGTGCTGTCTTTAATCAGGAAAATTTCATGGTGGGTTATCTCAACCCTCAACAGTGTAGACAAAGAAAATTCACGAGCAAGGAAACTAATTCAGGATTTTCCGTTTCTACTTCGTAAATGATTTAG
>Ga0209092_10004227_pt1 | contig 12090 bp, 6 predicted proteins | sample FraStrMetagenome_FD_187446 | JGI IMG/M metagenome (GOLD analysis project Ga0209092, IMG submission 187446) | Marine eukaryotic phytoplankton communities from Arctic Ocean - Fram Strait ARC3M Metagenome (SPAdes) (version 2) | ecosystem: Environmental > Aquatic > Marine > Oceanic | place: Fram... | reverse complement strand
AGAGTCTAGGAGAACTAATCTTCCAAAGCCTTTTAAAAGAGGTAATCCAGATAACATCTTAGTTATTGGAGATTTACACGAACCATTTTGTTTAGACAGTTATTTATTTTTCTGTAGAGAACAACAAGAAAAAATGGATTGCGGTACAGTTATATTTATAGGTGACGTTATTGATAATTGTTTTAGTTCTTACCATGAGTCAGATCCAGATGGATATGCTGCAGGACAAGAGCTTGATAGAGCTATTGATAGAATAGCTGATTGGTATGAAGTATTTCCAGTTGCAACAGTTATAATTGGTAATCATGATAGAATGGCTTATAGAAAAGCTACTACTGGTGGAGTATCAAGAAGATGGGTAAGAGAATACGATGATGTACTTAACACTCCTAACTGGACATTTACTGAAATGGTAGAACACTTTGGAATTAATTTTAATCACGGAGAAGGTGGTACTGCTAGAAATAGAATAAAAAATGAATTACAATCTCAAGTGCAAGGACACTTACACTCACAGTTCTATTGTGATTTCTTAGCTGGAAGTAAATTTCTAGTGTTTGGAATGCAAGTTGGATGTGGTATAGATAGAACAGCATATAGTATGGCATACGGAAAGAACTACAAGAAACCTATTATAGGTTGTGGAGTTGTCTTAAACAAAGGAACTTTACCCATTGCAATACCAATGCCAATGGACTAAAACATAAACAAAAGTTATGACTAAAAATGAATTGATATACACAGTATATGAACAGTTAAAAATAACAAGTGATGACAACGAACTCTCTAGGGAGTTTGTTTCATCCTTAATTGACTCCTCAAGGGCTACTTTAATAAAGCAAACCTACGGAAACAAAAGCTGGAACATTCCAATAGAAATTAAACAAGAGCTCTGCTTAGGGCTAAAACCTGTCTCTAATATAGACGGGTTAACTTGTTTTGGGAAAGTACTTAGAACTGAAAATAAAATACCATCAGGTATTAGCATTAAAGGAGCTGAAGGAGCTGTACTTGCAGTTAGAACTTATGACAGAAAAAAGCTTAATGTTAATGTTGTGCCTATAGAAAGGTTTCCTTTAATAGGACATAATCCTTTTACAGCAGGAATGTTATACGCAGCATTAGATGTAGACAGTCATTTATACTTTACGTCAGCATCTAACAAACACATGGTGATGGAAGCTATTAAGGTTGAAGGTGTGTACGAATACCCATCTATTGCCTTAGAGTTACAATGTAGAGAGAAAGCTGAATTTGACAATCTAGTTAACGGAGTTAATGTAGAGACTGGAGGTCAGGATGCAAGAGGTGTTCAGCCAAAAGGACCTACTCCAGATTACACATATAATCTTCCTGACAGTCTTCCGTGGCAAATTCCTGCACCAGAAGAAGCTTGGGACGTAGACTATCCTTTAGAAGCTGCTATGCAAGATGACTTAATTAAAATGGTTATAGGCAAGCTGTCTGTTAGATTTCAAGTTGCAGAAGATAAAATAAATGATGCTACTGATGCTACTGTAGCACCACAATCAAGCAATAAAAGATAATGAGTAAAGAGAAAAGAAATCATACTATAAAATCTGATTACGGATCTAATGACTATTATTTATTCTTTAAGAAAAATAACCAAAAGTCAGAAGTAACAAGAAAAGATTACGGAGCAATAATTAAAGAGTTTAATACTCATCTTAGAGATGGATTAAGCAATAAGGGCATTGACATAGTAATGCCTTCTAGACTTGGCAGAGTAGAGCTAAGAAAGGTAAAGACAAGTGTGTCTGTAGATTCAGAAGGAAACATAGTAAACAACCTTCCTACAAACTGGAAAGCTACAAGAGAGCTATGGAAATCTAATGAAGATGCAAAAGAAAAAAATGTAAAGATTAGATTTACAAATGAACACACTGATGGCTATACATTTAAGATATCTTATCTTAAGAGTGGAGCTAACTACAAGAACAAAACTATGTACAAGTTAAGGTTCAACAGAATATTAAAAAGAAACTTAAGCAAAAGTATTTTTCAAGGAAAAATTGATGCTTTCATAAATCCAAATTAGACATGGCAGTAAATGGCAGAGTAGTAAGTATAAAGTCAGTAGCAGATATGCTAATGCAAAATCCTATGATGAAAGATATATCATGGGAATTTATTGTATCTCACGCAGTTGAGTGCATGCGTATAGTAGGTACGTCTCCAATGTTTATTTCTGAGCAAGAAGTTATAGAAATAAAACATTACAAAGGAGCTTTGCCAATGAATCTTATAGATGTAGATTCTATATTACAAGTGACTGAGTCTGGAAATTTAGTACCAATGATATCTAACGAGGATACTCTTTCGGATCATTATTCTTCTTTCCCTTCCGCAGCACCTAAAAATGTAGGAAGCAAATACTCTTTAAACAATTCAAAAATATTTACAAATTTCGAAACAGGAAAAGTTCTTGTAGTATATAAAACTATAGCTACTGATGAAGAATGCTATCCTCTTATTCCAGATAACCCAGAATTTGTAAGAGCTCTTAGAGCCTATATAAGATACCAATGGTATGACATCTTGAATGATATGGATAAGATATCCAATCAGAAATTAAACAAAGCTGAGACAGACTACATGTTCTATGTAGGACAGGCTCAAGCTAATTTACAGATGCCTAGTGAAGATGAAATGGAAACTTTAGTTAATAGTATAACTCAAATACTTCCAAACAGAACACAACATGCTGATAGATTTCAGTTTTTAGGTAATCAAGAATTCTTAAAAATACAACAGTAATATGATAAATCAACATCCACTTGGATATCTTGGTATGCACCAGGATATGTCTAAGTCTAAAACAAAAGGTGGTTTTTATTTTAGTGCAGAAAACATTCGTATTAAAGCTACAGATAAAAGTAGTAGCTTTGGACTTACTAATGTTAAGGGTAATGAGCTATTGCTGTCTATACCAACAATAAGAGTAGTTTCAATTAAAACTAGGTTTGAATACACTAGTATAGATTTTGGAGATGAGAATATAATTAAAAGTCTTAAATACGCAAAAGATACTAGCTCAACTCCTGGCTGTGAAATAGAAGAAAATTTTTTACCTGGAGGACCTGGAATAGGTGAATCAGGACAGCAAGTTATTATAGGTGCTACTGACATACGTGGTGGAGCTGTACTAGCTACAACTGATGGTAATGGTTATGATTGTTTCTGGGAACTTAAAGGAGTTGACTCTGGAGAGTTTACTCTTGACCTTCTTTATTGTAATGACTTGGGTTTTTCTACACAAAATCAAATACAAATATTATATAACTACGAAAACTCTATTATAGAAAAAGTATACTTTGTTGATGGCATACATCAGCTTAGGTTTTTTAATATGCGCCAAAGTGTAGAAAATGGTGATCTAGTAAATCTCGTTGACTTAAGAGCATCATCTATAAACAACGTTAGTAGTTATGATCTGTCTCAGCCACAAATAGTATCTAGTGACGGTGGAGGAGTGCATACTGCAGGGATGATTCAGTACGGGTATAACTTATATATACTTAATGGATCTCAAACAACAATATCTCCATTGTCTCAAATTAAGCCTGTAGCTAAAGGTGGTAATTTAGGAGGAGGTACTGTTAATGAACAGATAAACAGAACAATGCTTGTTAATATAAACAGCATTGACACAACATATACTCACATAAGAATATACGCTGTAAAATATACATCTTACAATGAAGTTCCTCAAGTATCATTAATAGCAGACAGAGAGATTGATAATTACGAGAGCATGTCTTATTATGATGACGGAAACATAATAGAAACTATTACTCCTGAAGAATTTTTATTTTTAGGATCAGATCCTTTTATACCAAAACATATTGAGTCTAAAGACAACAGGTTGTTTAATTTAAGTATAAAAGAAAAAGCTTTTGATGTAAATATAGACGCAAGATGTTATGGTCACGATGTAAATGGTGACGTTAAGATATGGGAAAACATAAATAAAAATAATGAAGGAGAATTAGTTGGGCCTGAATTAACTGTAAACACAACTACATATTCTGTCCCTGAAAAGCATGATTCTATTAATAGAGATTACAGTAGATACAAGTATACTAAAGATGGGACATCAGGTGCTCTTCAGGAAGCTACATTAATCAGATTTATAAAAGGCCCTTCGTCAACAGGAAATATACTTATAACTATAAACGGAACTGACTCTTTAGTGCCAGTAGTTGCAGGAGATAGTACTCAGGTTACATGTCAAAAAATGAGAGACTTTCTTATTACAGATGTTCCTGATCACAATTTTGTAATGACAGTTATACAGAATAATTATTACTTAAGTATATTAAATAATAATCCTGGAGATACACCTAATACTATTTGTAATAATCAAAATGGTGCTGAATTTACAACTATACTTCAGCAAGATGGTCTTGACGGAAGTACAGCTCTTGGAGCTGAAGGTAAGTTTTTTAGATTATCTTTAACTCAAAAGGCAATGGATCGAGATGAAATCTCTGGACTTAGGCTTTTAAAAGACAGAGAGATATATAGATTTGGTATAGTATTTTATAATGTTCTTGGACAAGAATCACTTCCTAAGTGGATCTGTGACGTTCAAGCTCCTAAAGGTAACTTAGAGGGTACTGGTAATCAAGTTAAGTTTGATATTAAATCTGAGTTTTATACATGGTTAGATTCTCAAGATTTTGACGATGAAAAAAAACCTATTGGATATAAGCTAGTAAAAGCTGACAGAAGGCTGTCAGATAGAACAGTGCTTACTCAAGGTATAATAAATCCAATGATAAATAATTTCCCTGGAAATAACCTTGTGGGATACGGTACAGCTGATACCATGTTTTTACCAACAACAACAAAGATGCCATCTGTAATTAGAACATTTGAAGATCTATGGCCATTTGCTGGAATTAGTAACTGGAGACCTTTACAATGGAATTCTAATGGGAACTTTTCAAATTTTGGAATATTAAAATACACAAAAGAAGAATTTAGAGCTGCTCCTGAAGACAACATGATAAGTAATTCTTATCAGTTCAATAATATGATGCAGTTGTTTAGTCCTGAATTAATGTTTGAGAATGTAAGTATTGATTCATCTTACAAGCTTAGGGTTATTGGTATGGTAAAAGAAAGTGATAGGTTTAACTGGGGTAGAGAGTTTAAGACAACTGATTTATCAGTAAGAAGTGAATGTAAGTTTTCTGGAGGATTTAGTCTTGGTACTCCTGGTGTTACGGTAACAGAAATAGAAAGTAACGCAGAATCTCTTTATGATAATGGATTTTTTGGACCATGTGACTCTGCTGGATGTGTTCATGTAAACCAAATGTATAGAGAATTTAAAGGTGGCTTTATTAGCGCTCCAAGTGAAATTACTTACGAAATGTATGGTACTCCAGAAGTTTCTCAAAGAGGAATCAATGGACTTTCTTACAACAAAGATGATCAGTTTAAATATAACAACAATCTAACAGAGTTTAGAGTAGATATATTTGACCAACGTTCAACTAATGACGGTGCTCAACAAGCATTGTTTGGTGATCAAAGTAACGGTGCTCAATGCATAACATTTGTTGAAGGTAGTGACGATAGGAATGCTGACGCAAGAAATAGGAAAACTATAGATATCTTTAAAAATAATTCTGGAATAACTGAAAACGCAGGATTGTTAATGGCAGAATTTGTCAGAGACGAAGAATATAAATATGTAGGTAATCTTTACAGAGGTAATACTTATGAAGCAAAGAGTGTTAACGACTATTCTCCTGTTGGAGAGTTTACTCTTATAGAAACTGCTGAGCAAATAATAGAATCTCCTGGAGATACTTATGTTTCAGAGTTTAGGTTTTCTAAGTTATCTAAAACTGGGCAAGATTTAAATACAAATACTTATAGTCAAACAACTGAGATAGTTAGTTATTATACAGAGACTACTGTAGATTTAGTTAATAGATCTGACAAGTCTCCTAATTCTTGGGATTCTATATGGCAGCCTGACTACGAAGAGTTTCATGACTACAACAGAGTTTATTCTCAGCAAGCTAACCTTGTTAAGACTACCGCTCCGGGATTTAAATTTAAAGAAATAAAAGAATTTGATACTAGAGTTTTGGCTTCTAAGCTAAAGTCTCCTGGTGAAGCTATTGATAGTTGGAGTGATCCTCTTGTAAATGAAGTTTTAGATCTTGACGGAAAGTATGGCCCTATAACAGGAACAGCAAACTTTAAAGATCAAATATACGCATTACAAGCAAATGCTACAGCAAAACTTTCTATAAACCCTAGAGCTCAAGTAACTGCTTCTGACGGACTATCTTTAGAATTAGGAACTGGAGGAGTACTTAGTGATTATGATTACTTAAGTACTGAGTATGGTACTTTAAACAAGTGGTCTGTACGATCAACTGAAAATGGATTCTACTATTTTGATGTAGACAAGAAATCTATTTTAAGAGTTGATGGCAACGGACTACAAAGTATAAGTAGCTCTGCAGGTATGCATAGTTTTTTCCAGAACAATATTAACCGTTCTGATTTAATACTAGACAACCCTGTAAACTTAACTGGAGTTTCTTCAGGTTACGATGCTTCTAACGGAGACATGTTTATGACATTCTTACAGAGTGAAGTTCCTGATATAAACAACCCTCTTCAAAGAGGCGCAGATACAGATAACCATATAACAATATGTTGGAATGAGGATACAAATTCATTTACTAGTTTTTACGGATTCCATCCTTCATTTTATTTACCTCAAGGTAACAAGATTATAACTACTAATTATAACAGCAATGAACTATGGTTGCAAGGAGTTAAAGGTTCTAATAAATTTTACGGAACAAGGTTTGACTCTAGAGTTAACTTTACTGTTTCTCCAGAAACATTTAAACCATCTATATATACTAACTTAACTTACAATATGGAAGCTAAGGATCAGGATGGAAATGACATACCCAACGCAACCTTTGATAAGATTAGTGTTAGAAATGAATATCAAGATAGTACATTCAAAAACATAACATTAAGAAAGAATGCTAAGAGAAGAGATAGGCTATGGAATGTGACGTTACCAAGAGAGTACGGAACAAGGAATAGAATAAAGAGCTCTTGGTGTACTATAGAATTAATACTAAATAACGATGAGAGTTATGAAATGATTGCACATGACTTAATAGTATCATACACGGAATATTAAAAGTGTATTATAGGGAATATTGACTTTATGGTTTGTATTCCCTATCTTTGCATATAACACAACGCATTATGGCCGAAAAAATCCCAACAAATTTTAATAGAGAAGCTTTTAAAGAAGCTTTAGCTCACGTAGAGTCTGCAGGAGGTAAGTTCTTAGAGAACTCATCCTCTAGTGCTGTAGGTAAATACCAGTTCTTATGGAAAAATATACAACATGATTCTTCTTTAAAAGGAATTAGCAAAAGACAATTCATAAATGATCCTAAGCTACAGGAAATGATTATGGATAAAGCTCTTAATGGGTCCCTTAAAGGTTACCCTAACTATATAGAAAACGCAAGAAAACTAAAATCAGATTTTAACAGTAGTCTAAGAGTAGATGAGATAGCTTTGCTTACTCACTTTCTTGGTGCTGGTGGGGTTAAAGAACAACTTAAGTCTGGAGCTTATGAAGTTCCTGGCGTTAATATGAGTGTAGATGGTTATACAGGAAAGTATAACAAGTACTTAGAAAAAATGGGATTAAATGGAGGTCAATCTTTAACTCCAGATGTACCTAGCTCTACAGATAATACACAGCAAGAAATACCACAGACAGACATACAGCAAGGCACACAGGAAGACCCTTACAATCTTGTAGAAAGAGGCAGTAAAATAGGAATGGATAATCCTCCTTATGCTACAGAGCCTCAGCGTGACCCTTTCACAGAAGCACAAGATCTTGGAGGAGTTGAGCAAGAAATGGAAAGCATACGTCCAGAGTTAAGAGTTACAGTTCAGGATGACGTAGAAGCTTTTAGAGGATACATGGATCAAAATCAACAAGCTTTTGAAGCACAAGAATTAATTAAAGCACAGCAAAATGCTCCTGTTGATCCTAGAAAGGTTCAGAGAATAAAAAATATGTTATCTCCTGGAAAAGAAGGAAGTGGTTATGGTGAAGATTTTGAAAACACTCAAGACCCAACTATGAACATAGTTGATAACAATTCATTTGCTTACGGAGGTTACACTAAACAAAACAGATATGTTGACGGTGGTGATCCAATTGATCCACCTGAAGAAGAGAAAGTAAGCAGCACTACTGGAGATTCAGTAACAACCACCAGCTTTAGTCCAACTACAAATGAGTATGGGCTACAAGGAATTACTAGGACAAGAAACACTACAACTCCTGGTACTGATTTATATAAAACACCTGAGACTACACCTGAAGGAGATGCAGCTTACAATGCTCTAGATCAGGCAGGAAAAGATGCTCAAGATGCAAAGTGGAGGCAAATGAACAGTAGTGACACTACAACTGAAACAGACTCTACTTATTTCCTTAATCCTATAGAATCAGAAGGCATTAACCTTAGAGGCATGGCTGGAGGAACTGAGCTTCCTCAGATAGGTGATGCTGCTCAATATCAAGATGAACCAAAGCGTGATCCTCTGTATTACATTTACGGTAACAGTATACCCAACTCTCAGTTTGGAGGGCATGAAAGCTATATGATTACTAGTGACGGAAGTATAAAGAATGATATAAGTCACATACTTTCTCCAGGAGATATATCTAAAAACTCTCCAAGGTCAGGAGAGCGCAACACAGCTATACATAGACAGTTAACTGAAGCAGAGCAAGATGCAGCTGAAACTCGTTATGGATCTGGTTGGTATAGGCCTATACCTGAAGAGATAGGAACAGAAATGATAAAAAGAGAGGGTGAGAATCAGGCTGAAGTGCAAAGAAGAAGTTTACAACAACATGAGCAACTTCTTGCTAATAGAGAAAGAGGTGAAGCCAATAGATCTGCTGATCTCGCTGAGAGATCTGAAATTGAAGCAAATAAGCAGGCTCAAATGCAAGCTAGAATAGCTGCAAAAGAACAAGCGGACGCACAAAAAGCTGCTCAAAGACAACAAGTTATAAATTCTAGAAGTCAAAACCCTATGGCTAAAGGAGGCATGATAAAAAGAGCTGACGGATCTTATTCTAAGAGAGGTTTATGGGACAACATAAGAGACAACAGAGGATCTGGAAAGAAGCCTACTAAACAGATGTTAGAGCAAGAGCGTAAGATAAATGCAAAAGCATACGGAGGTTCTGTTGAAACAGGAGACTCTGAAAACTTTACTGAATTTAAAGGTGGAGGTACTCACGAACAAAATCCATTAGGAGGTATTCCTCAAGGAATGGGTAGTAATGGAAAGCTTAACACTGTAGAAGAAGGAGAAACTAAAGTTACTATTGATGGAGAAGATTACATTTTTTCTCAAAGAGGTAGGTTAGATGGAACTGGATTTGATTCAAGACCAAGCACTAATCAATTTTTTGGTGGAGGTCCAGTGCCTCCAGTAGATGCTGCTGGCACAGGAGGTGCAGGAGGAACTGGTATGGGCGCTGCAAGTGCAGGAGTTGCTGCAGCTGGTCAATTAGTAGATTTAATTCCTGATGCAGCTGAGAACTCAACTGGAATAGAAGGGATTCAAAATACAGGCAACTTAGGTAAAGCTGCCCTAGAGGGAGGTTTAAGTGGCGCATCCGCAGGAGCTTCTGCAGGACCATGGGGAATGGCTGCTGGAGCAGTAGTAGGTATAGGAGCTGGACTTATTATGGGTGACCGAAAGAATAAGAAAATTAGAAAACAAAACAGAGAAATATATGCTCAAGCAAACCCAGCAATGCAGGACCAAAATTACGGTGGAGGATATTTAAAAAAGAAAAAAAGTAATAAAAAAAGTAGAATAAAAGAAATGCTTAGAAATAAATAATTATGAAAGAGATAACAAAAAAATTTAATTTACCAAAATACATACATGGTAAAAGTTTTGCAGAAGCTAGTAAACTTATAGAAAAAAAGTTTAAAGGCAGATCTGATAAAGAAGCTATGGACACTAAGAATGATCTTATGTCTAGACTTCGAGATGCTCAAGAATATATTAAAGAAGTTCAAGCATACAAAGAGTCTCCTGACAATCAGCCTGAACAAGGTCCAACACACACTATGCCTGATGGCACAGAGATGGCTGGTGAACAGCATCAGTATATGCACGGAGGATATAAGAAAAATACTAATGACTATAACCATGGAGGACCACATGATCCAAGACCACAAGTTCAAGGTCTTGATAGAGAAGGTTTACCATCGTACGAAGTTCCTTACGCAATGGAAGGTAATCCTCAGTTTGCCTTAGAGGACAACGTTACTCCAAACCTAGATGGCTCTAGTCCTGTAGAATATCAGCTTCCGGAAATAAAAGGTTTATCTGGCAATATTAGTCGTGATAGAGTTGAGCTTACGGACAATAATGAAACTCCTGCTTTAACTCCAGAAATGGTTATTAATATGTCTAGTGACGATAAAGAAGGTAAAGGTAAAGAAAAGAAAGGCATTGATAAAGAGAAGCTAAGTAAGGCTCTTATGACTGCTGGTAACATTGCTCCTTCAGCAATGAATCTTGCTCAGTTAGCTATGTTAAAAAAATCTCCTGAATACAGATCAGGTAGAATGAATAGTACTTATGAGAAACAAATAGCTGATGAAGCTGCTATTCAAAGAGCTCAGGCTACTGAGAATGCTGGTCAAAGAAATGCAATGAGATCAAACTCAGGCTCACAGTCTATGCTACTAAACAACCTTAGAGGACAAAGTTTAAATGCTTTAAAAGCACAAGGTGATGCTTATGCTAAGTCAGTTAAAAGTAACCAGGAGGAAAATAGAAGAGGTAATCAATTTGATGTAACTAAAGAAGAGTTTAACATAAATGCTCAAAAAGGTGATGATATGATAAATCAGCAAAACCAAGGAGCTTACGAAACAACTAAAAGTTCTTTAATGGCAGGATTAGCTAATGACTTAGGGAAGATGAGTAAAGAAGCTTTGTTTAAAAAGTATCCAGAACTTATGGGTATGGATTATGACTGGATGGGAAAAAAGAAAAAAAATAAAAATAAAACTGCATAAAAACTAGGATAGTATAGGTAATTTGTTTTACCTTTGCAACATTTAAAATAATAAAGAAGAAATGAATAGATTTACAAACATAACTCAAGCAACTTATACTCCATTGTCTCTACAAGAAATAATGGCTGTACCATTGGCTAAGCAAGCTCAGCATGATCAGCTACAAGCTGAAATGGATGCAGAGGGGATCTACACTGCTAATGTGTCCCAATCCGACAAAGAAAGAATAGGATCTCAAGTTGATCTCTTAAATAAAGGGGTTAGTGATATTTCTACAAGTTTAGGAGAAGAAGGTATTAGTTCAGATTTAAAATCTAAATTCAGAAAACTTAAGGCAGATAAAGCAAAAGCTTATGGCGCTGATGGAGACATTGGTTTTGCTCAAGCTGACTATGCTAATCAAGCAAAGTATATGTCTGACATGAAGACTAACAAAGATATGCAAGCAGGGTGGTCAGCACAACAAGCACAAGGTTTTGCAGCTAAACAAGTGGCTGGATATGGCTCTTCTTTTAATGAAGATGGTACTAGAAAGTCTGGGTTTTCAGGAAGAACTTTATCAACCAAAGTTGAAGAAGATGAATGGTTAAGAGATCATATTGATGATATTGAACACAAGGTAAGTAATATAGCTTTAAGAACTGTAAAAAGAGGAGGTATTCCTGCGCTTAAAATACTTGTTCAAGAAGGAAAGGCGGAGTACAAAGACTTAAATACTATAATGGGATACTTAGCTAATTCTGCTCAAACTGATCCAGATCTAATGGCTTCTTTGAGACAACAAGCTGAGTTTAATGGAGAAGAAAACTGGAGTGACTTTGGTGGTTATGAAGAAAAAATAGTTAAAGATGCTAATGGAAAAAATGTTAAGCAAACTACTTTTGTCCCAGGCAATTCAAGGTTTGGAAGAAAAATGGCTGGTATA
>Ga0209092_10004225_pt1 | contig 12099 bp, 6 predicted proteins | sample FraStrMetagenome_FD_187446 | JGI IMG/M metagenome (GOLD analysis project Ga0209092, IMG submission 187446) | Marine eukaryotic phytoplankton communities from Arctic Ocean - Fram Strait ARC3M Metagenome (SPAdes) (version 2) | ecosystem: Environmental > Aquatic > Marine > Oceanic | place: Fram... | reverse complement strand
TACTATCACTTATTTTGCTGATCAATTCTTTTTGAAAATATGGGGTCCTCTTTATGTGTTTGGATTTTGTTTTGATTAATGATACGATTTTAAATTCTTAGCATGAAATGTTCAATCTCGGATCTCCTATATCAAAAGTAGATCCCTTGTAAAGAACATCCCTTTTTTGGTTAAAAACGCATCTTCCTCATCTGCACAATTTTCTTCTTCATTATCTTTCAAGAACACTGCCGTGTCTCTATCCAAAAAAACTTCCCATGACAAAGTTTCTATTTGATGCATTGGATCATCATTCCCCAAAGGGGTCCATCGTGAGATGGATAATAATACCAAAGCTCTATTTCGGATAGCATTATTTTCTCGCAATGAGTCCCAATGAATAAATTCTTTGACTCCTTTTTCCATCGATCTTTCATTCACGTAATCGTTTATCAACTCCACGTCGTCATGCACATATGCAACACGTATTCGAGTATTTGGTTGAAGAGACTTTGGTAGGAATGCTTGAAACAGCTTACAACTTTCTTCCACATTTGGAACTTCAGTGACCATGAGTAAAGAAGGACAAGTAGAGCTATTTTCAACTTTTTCCAAGAAATCAAAACAAGATTGGAGAATCCGGTAGACGATATCCATGCCATCTATACCAGCTGCTGCATAGAGAGAATGTGAGTGAGAATGGCCATCATGAGGCACTGCCACAAATGGGGGATTGGATAAAATTCTCATGAACCCTACATCACTTTCTATATTCAAATTCAATAGAGATTCGTACAAATCTCCTTGTAAAGCCGAGATATCTCCCACAAGAGAATTTAATGCTATATTTCCCGTGGTAAAATGACAAGCACGTTCGTTGATATCTACACATATCAATTCTGTCAACTGGGTGTTCAATAATTTTCCTCCAGAAGAAATCCAGGCAAACAAACCTTGAATACCATTTCCACAACATAAATCCAATATCCGTCCTTTTGGTATACCTCCCACGGCAGAGAGGGAAAGAAGTTCCAATGTGTCATATCCCACGGGCATTATGGCATATCTGGAAGAGCGCAAAGATTCTAGTGGCCAATCCGTCATAAAAAGATAGGTGTTCTTCGCTTCATTGGTTTCGTTTCGATCTACGTGAAAATCGCTCAGAGATAAGGGATAGATTTGAACTTCCGCTACAAGCAAGGAAGGATCATGTGGACTGTGACGTAATAATGCTGCCTCTATTAATACTTCCATTTCATCTTCTTCAAGGGACTCTATTACGACATGTTTTTCCACTGCAAGTCCAAAAAGAAACAACGATGCCAATATCTTCAACCTAGATATTGTATTTACTTCATATTCTTCTAATATATTACTAGATCGTCCCTCATTTTCACTCCTCAAGTAAAAGTCCAGACGATGATTAAAGAAAGAGTTTCCACTGAAGATTCGATCTGAGCTTTGTTCCTTACTATGGGATCCAAGGAGAGGTAAGAGAAGGGATGTGCACCGTTTCAGTGTGTACTGCCTCGAAGCAAATATCCGGTTCACTTTAGTTCCTAATTCTTTTGCGAAGAAAGATGGGACTCTTTTCGATTTCGATGTTTCAGAATCTCCTACATGAAAGATCCCACGCTGACAAACTTCCTCTACATTATCGTTATGGTCCGTGGGTCCAGTAGTTTGACTACAACCAAGAAGTCTCACAGCATCAATTTTAGCGTAGACTGGACATGTGTCCATACGCTGTAGATGTGCATGAATACAGGCAGAATAATTGAAGTCATTCTTGAACTTTATGGCGGATTCCAAAAGATCCTCGGCGAGGACCTCTCGTTCTTGAATGCTCTTCACATGATTTTGATCCTCTTCTTTCATTTTTTGAGTGTCAGTTGTTTAGTCGCCCGTATGGTGCTACTGCTGTACGGAAAGGAAGAAAGAAAAAAATTAATGGAGTAACTAAGGTCACAAAAAGGAGAAAATCGTGGACGATTGCTACTGCAGCTAGACAAAGGCATAATTTAAGTTGGAGTTCATTGATTTTACAATTGCATTTTAAATTATCTTTCGTTCTTGGACACTACACCCATCATAAATGCAAGTTCCAAAGTCGAAATCTCAAGCCATGAATCTTGCATGTGATGACCACCAGTTTCTTCTACATGTAACAAGATTAAATTCTGAGGATCTTTATCTTCTCTGATTTTCTGTAAAATATCCCTAGCAGTCATAGCAAAGCAAACCGGATTCCAAACAGGAACATTGATATCATCTGCTGCTCCTATCAATAACATGTCTGGTATTTTATTTCGATTTGTCATTTTTTTTATGTTCAGAGTAGGACAATATCTTTCCATGGATGTCCGAATTCTTTTGTTGCATGCCGGATCCCCCCATTCGCCAAATTCATGCTCAGTCAATGGTAAGTCCTTATTCAACATAGTTCCTAAAACATCCAAGAATGGACTACGTAAAATTATTCCCTGAAACAATTCCGGGGAGGTGAGCATCGCACTTGTCACCATGACCCCCCCTGCAGATATACCTCTGGCTATGATCTGAGATACTTTTTCCGTGCCATAAAGATGTTTCGCACATGCAACAAAGTCCTCTACACATGCTTCTTTATGTTCATATCTTCCTTTATGATACCATTCTTTGCCTAATTCTCCTCCTCCTCTTGTATGTGCAATAGCAATGATCCATCCTTGTACTAATAATGGAAGGAGAGTGGGATCATATTGTCCATTTTGTGAGATTCCATACGCCCCATAACCAATGAGTAAAGTAGGTCGATTGATCGGAGGTTGATCTTTTGAATAAGTGAGGCTCATTGGGATCATAGTTCCATCCTTACTCGGAATCAAAAGCCGTTCTTGATAAGATTGTTGTGTATGATTTTGATGATCGAGATTGGTGGTATCACTCATTCGTAATGCTCCCGTTTTCAAATTGCATTCATAGGATATCGGAGGAGTTAGTAGGTTGGAAACTGAAAAAGAGATAGATTTGGAATGGTAACACATGTTACCTCCCGGGGATAATGCTGGTATGGATCCAACCTGTTCCTTAGGAAGATCAATAATGTAGGAGGAATTTTGGAGTTTGGAATAGATTCGTATTTGTTGCGTACCAAATGGACGGATCCTTTCATAAAGTACTATATAATCTTCGAAGATATCCATGTCTTCCAAAATACTTTCTTTATTAGTAGGGACTGTGATTGGATAAATTATGTCAGTTGTGGCAGGTAAATTCTCTAAGTTGGTTCTATATAATCCCAATTCCATCCCGATCTGCTGCTTCCACTTCTTTGTTGTATTACATAGATTCATATGATGTGCTAGAATATAAATTTCATGATTCAACCTTCCACAATCGACAAAGTAGGACAAACCCTCTTCTCTCTGCATTACGCATTGAGGTGTAGGATATTCTTTTTCCATATCCGAAATAAAAACTTCATTACTAGTCTTGGCAGTACTTTCCAGAATCATAAATCGTCCACCTTTGGATCTTCGTATATCGACGAAATGACTCTCGTTGATATCTTGATAAATACATTCTAGTGAGGAGAAAGTCTTTTGAATGGGGTGAAAATGACATATATATACTGAATCGGGACGATGGGTAGAATTATAAGTAGTGAAATAAAAGGAATATCCTTGATGAAATGACCCTAATCCAAACTCAACATTGGCAATGGAATTGGGAGCTTGAAGTGGAGATTGGAAAAAGGGCATGATGATTTCATGAGAGGATGGAATATGACGGACAACTAATTGAACATTATTCTCATCTAATTGCAAATACGCGATATAATCTTCATCTAAGGAAAGTGACATGGGTCCTAATAATTTTGACGAATATTCCAAAACAATTTGATGTTTATCTTGTTGAGTATTACGTCGAAGATATTGAGTTTCAGAATTTGTATATTCATACTTTCCAGAAGGTCCTAATTCATACACTTTACATGGTGATGGAATACCTGCTTGAATTTGATGCGATAATTTCTTCCGTAGCAGATCCAATCCTCCATTTGAAGCATGGAGTTTCTCCATTTCAATATGACAATGATGACGTTCTTGATTAAAAAGTGGAAAATGTGTAGTATTGTCAGGATGGAATGTTCGATATTTGTGATAGGGATCATTTGCAGTTTCACTTGCATCTGTAGTATAGTTTTGGAACAATCTGGTTTGTATTTGGAAAATTGGAGGGTTGGATAAAAAGCGGAAATGTTTCACATATTTTGTGGAATAGTTCCAATCATTATTTTGGGCACGGATGACACATCTAGAATATCCATCGCGATTGGCTCGGCAACTAAATGATGCAATTCCATTTTTATCAACAAGAGATGATATTGCGATTGGAGGTGCTACACTCCGACGTCGTAAGGATAAAAAACATGATCTCATTTAGGTACTCATTGTGTGGTTTCGGATGGTCGTTTTTTGTGCAAAGAAGAAGAAAAAACTAGTGTTTGGGTAATTCCATATGATGCCGTATCAGTTATGATCAGCGTGGTTGATAAAGCAAGAAATCTAACTCGGCCGGGCCAAGTTTTCCTTGGTGATCAATAATTATAATAATAAATAAAGAAACAATATCTTCCAGCGGTGATTATTTATTTAGAAAGTTGCCCATTAATTCGTAGGTCTTGCTATATGCTGTACGTATGTTATTTTCTATATACCTACAACCATCGTATAAAAGACTCTGTAGGGAAAATGATAAGGTTGAACTGCTGCTGTCCTACGTAAGCATTCGTTTGCAGTTAATTAATTGTGTTACTGACAAACAACGCACCCCTTGAGATCCTTGCAAACCTTATTCTTATTTGTTCTTTCTCAATCTGACCACTCACCCACCACCTTCATCATCATGGCTGCGCGATCCTTTCTTGCAAGAACCTTCTTTCCATCTTTGGAGAAAGAACTTTCCAAATCTCTTGACAAAGAAATCAAATTGATGGACAATATTATGGGTCCCATGCTGGCACCTCAAGTTCATAGTTATCAAGCTGCATCCTCTTATAACGTGGGTGGTGCCTTTGGAGCCTCCTCTGCTCGCAGTTCTCCTCAACGATTAGTCAGAGTTGCTAGACCTGTAAAGCATACAGGCCTTTTCCATGATTAGAAAGAGAGGTTTTGAAAGAATGGCGAAATGTCGGAGATGATGGATCTAAGTCCCGTGGTGAAATATATGCAGCTCATATCAAACGTGTACAGATAGCCTATAATGTTCAAAAGAATGCACTAACGAATACATTCAAACTTGATGGAATATGAGAAAAGACCTAAACGTTCACCTTTGCAGATTAATCATTAGTAACAAATAATAAGGATAACTATGCCACACGTGGATTTTTTTGTTTTGATATTCTCAATTTGGATGCTCATGTAATCAATCAATGTGAATAGATGAGGAATTTCATAACGTTGGCTCTTGTCAATGAATTTTCGTCATTCCATGTATCAGCACACGTAGTCATATTCCTTCGTTCGTGAGAAAGACTAGTATGAATCTTTCCCAAAGCTTTTCAAGAATAGGAAAATAGTTAAAAAAAACATGTAAGTTTTCCTGTCTCAATAGAGACTTGATCTTATCCAAATGCAAAGATTCATTGTATTTATTATTTCAGAAATAATTCACAGGCTATTTTCTTCTTCAGCAAAGAACAATGAATCCATCATCATATAAAGACAATCGTAATGCCACGCAAATAAATCTATTTTTTTACTATTCATTATCCATAAAAGTTGATTTGTACATATGTAGTTAAATTATATAAATTGTCTTTTGATTACCATTGAAGTCATGATAAGATTATTGAAAAGTAGCGTAAATTGAGGTCCCCCCCCATATTTGAATGGATATCCAAAATAAAAAGAATATCACATTGAGAGTGTAATTCAAAGCTGAAAAATCTTCGGAACTTTGCATTACTTGATAAATCCTTGCATAAGCGCAAAGTGATGCGAGAAGGTTAAAAGTAAGTGGCACAGCCGGTAGAACCTTCCATGCATCAGGAGACACGGATAAAAGACTAAGTTCAAAAAACAAGATACTAGTGATAAAAGCGGTCCACATTTTAGACAGTTTCAATAAATAAGATAGCTTGCTTTTGGTGCTGTAAAAACATCCTCCGCATGCCAAAAACGTTTTGGCCGCGAAAATGATAAGTGGGAAAGCGAAAAGGAAGATTCCCTGTAAAACATCGTCCACTGAAGAGCATCCTTCTTTAGGTGCAATCAAGTCTATCAAGCTCTGTAACCAAACAGTCACAGTTATAATCAGCACAGAAAGAATCACTCCAAGCACTCTTGATTCAGTCCCAGAGAAGGTTAATTGTGCTCTGTTGGCCTCTTCGATTATTTTATCAGTCAATGCAAGTTCTGAATGGGGAATGAAAAAGGCTGCAAGATGATTATCTGCTTCTGTGACAAATAGTACAGTAAGGAGATTCAACAAAATATTTTTGGCGGACAAGGCTCCTGATATAATAATAGATACTGTGGCTCCAGCAGTCATGCTTGGGAGATAATATTTTCTGATCAAGTTGGATATACGTATCAGAAATACCGATAGGGGGATTGCATCATTATCTGAGATATTTTTTAGTGAGAAATCAAGAAGAGCATTCTCAATGGTAGATTCTCTCATATCCTCCACGAGTGCAGCCCCAAATAATATGGCCACAAATGCGAAAACTGCAATCTGATTAGAACTTACTTGAGCCATCATTACCTCGAGATATGGACACATGGATTCAGGTATGTGTTCTATTCCTGCTAGATGAGAACTGAATGTACAATGACTAAAAGCTACACATAAAAGATAGAAATCTTCATCTTCTTTTGTAACACTAGAGTCTAGATTCAAAAGAGTGATATCGATATTTGTAGCGAAATCTGAATTAAACCAAACAACATCCTTTCCAAAACCACTAAATTGCCAGCTTTGTACAACACTATCCGACGCACATTTTTGTTTTAATTCTTCGGAGAAAATCTCCGCACAAGTGGAGCAACGAGGTTGCCGAGATTCGGAGTATTCTTTATCATAGCTACAGTATTCACCTGACCTGCAATCAGTGTGTGCTGCACAAGTCGGGTGCGAAGCTTCGTACAAGAGAGACTCTACCACAAATATCTGCGAGAATACCACAAAAAGAGATACAAATGCCAAAATACAAGATTTTAGTTTTCCGTACCTCAAGGATTTAGTAGCAGTGTAGCAAGTTATGGTGACCGCATACATATGAATCGTTTTAGTGTTGTAGATGTAATTTGTTCCGTCAGATGAAAACAGATCCAAGATTGATGATCTTCGTTTTAGTTTTGGTCGACGGAATGAATCCTCATGTACTCCCGTTTCAATCTCTATTGTGTTTTTCGAGAGATACCCTGATCCGATGCTTCCTCTTCGGTCGGTTTGTGTATCTATTATTATTTCTTGCTGTTTCGAGATTGATTGTTTGATATCTTTAACATTGTAATTTGCTGCTTTAATCTTTCGCTTCAAAGTAGACATTTCAATATTCATGTTCTCATTCTTTTCAATGAGCTTTGCATTTTCACTAGATACATGATTGACAGCATCTCTCATACTCTCCAATTCTTTTATCATATCAGCAAGGATATTTCCGTATTTTTCGCCATCTCCAGCCATTATGCAATTTAAAAATGATACAATTTAGTAACGTGGGAGGAAGTGACTTTTTTGGAGTCATAATAATAATAAGAAGAAAATTTTGTAACCAACAAAGTTTATATATGTTGTCCCTACATTTGCGTTATTGTATACATACTCAATAACGTTTCAAGTGTCATGACTGCTCAACTTATTCGCCGAATACAACTTCAATAATAATAATGTTACTATTTGTTAAGTAATACATAGAGATAGGCGAATGACAGTGCATACTTGCAAATGAAGTTATCCGTGATCCAAGACATTATATTATGCTTTAACATGTACTAATTTTGTCTATTTGTGAAGTAATACCTATAGAGATAGGCGAATGACAGTGCATACTTGCAAATGAAGTTATGCGTGATTCAAGTAATTATTTAAGCTTTAAAATGTATTCATTTCACAAGTTTGGGGCACAAGTTATGCCCTTTTATAGATATACGTGGAAATTCTACGTAGCTCAGTATAAAATCTTATTTCTTTGTAAGAAGACGTAAAAAAAGAGATTCCTTAATAATAATAATAATGATAATAATAATAATAATTTATGTACCTCTCCGCACTCTGGATATGTGATTATTATTATTAGTAAGTCTCTAGAGATGCAATAGAAAATGATTAAAAGTGTTTGAAAGCATTTACAGAGGCTACCGTTTGGTTGTAGTGGAGGCAATAACAAAAATACTTAAGTTTTTCTCTTTAAATTCAAATAGTGTTATTGCTAATTTCATAGTTTCCTAATTTTTTGTCATTGCTATCGTGTCATCTTATTATTGGTCTGATGAATATTTTTTCCATTTCGAATATATTTTTAAAGCTATTGATATTTTCATTAAACGACATCATTTATATCAAAAGACATTGTAATCACATTTTAAATTATGAATGATTCCAATTGAGCTCAGTCAGTTGCATGAATTAGATGTTCTCTCTTTACGCAAGCTTTTTGTGCTATGTACAATCGAATCATTATTTGATGCGTTGAAAATGCTTATATTTAAACACATCTTATAATGTAACGAATATTGCGACATCAGGTAATAATTCTTTGATCTTGACAATCCCAGATGGGTGAGTATTTAATTGAGGAATAGCTGTGATTTCTAAATAATGTTCTGATAAGAAAGTTGATTTATATTCGTTTTATCAACAACATAGGTAGGAACAATCTGATAGGTACAATACCTAATGATCCTGGAAATATGATGTATTTATCCAATCTTCTTCTGAGTAAGTGCTTTTTTGATGCATTTTTGTCAGAATTTGTTATCGTCAATATGCTCATTGAAATTTCGTCTCTTTCCTTTCTTCTCATTTAGACAATAATGAAATTGTAGGAAGCATCCCTGCAAGCTTCTGTAATTTAGAAATGTTGCGTGTAATAAGTTTAGGTAAGCATATTGGATAGAGATGCATGATCGATAATTTAATTCAATTAATACGCATTTAATTTGACACAAATATTTCTTTTCATTACCAGAAAACAATGGAATTGATGGATCGATTCCATTGGAGTGCTTTGAAAATCCAAACATGGCATTCTTTGATGTGGGTAATTAATTCTATATCTTGATCCATGCTCATTTTTGTCTCCACAAAACTAAAGTAATGAAACATTTTACACGCATAAGTAATAATGCTCTAACAGGTCCGAACAGTCCAAAAATTAAATATATTAAAAATGTCGAGGTGCTCTTTCTTGGTAAGGAATTTGTGTTTTGAACTAAAAATGTATTGTATCTTCTTCTCCCATGCTCATAACATTCTTGTTGATTTGGAAATAGACAACAACCAGCTTGATGGCAGTATTCCAAGTGAGATCGGGACTCTTAATTCTCTTGAGAAGCCGAATATAGGTAAACTCACAACTTAATATAGAGAATACAAAAAATGCCATGAACTATTGGTTACTTAACTTTTTGGAATATAATTTATATTGGCCAGAAAATAATACTTTGGTATCAACGATACCTACTGAGCTAGGAAATCTTGAGCTCTTGGAGGTTCTTATTATTGGTAAGTTCTCTTTGATTGCAAACCTTTGACGATGTTCTCGAAACCTATTCTAAATATTTTTTTTGATGTAATCAATATTGTGAACAAGGTGCTAATGACATGTTGGGGTCTCTATCATCTGAGCTTTGCAAGAGATCCTCTCTCAAATATCTAAACCTGCAGTGGAAAAATTAAAAAAATGGGAGGCATTCTTGAATATACTTTGACATGAGTGGTCAAGATCTAACAAGTCCCTTAGAATAAGTAATTTGAATTATGTTTCTATTTTTCAATGATAAGAGTTTAACCATACAATTTGCCTAAAATTTCGTCGGGCTCTCCGGGTGCTCCGATGGTATAATAGACTCCACTACTATGGTATAAAAGTCGTTCATAACTCCAGGTGATTTAAAAGACAGGTTCAGATTATATGCACCAAAAAAAACATTGATGATGACGCAAGATATCGGTACTCGAGGGTGGTGGGGGATTTAATTTTTGAACGTTTTTCTTCGGATCCTGAACTTTTGATTTTTTGTGTTTTCGAATGACGAACTTGTTTCAAGATTTGTGAAATTTATTGGCGCGGTTCGAAATCATTTCAAACCCTGGCGCACTCACATTATTTGAATTACCAGCAGTATTCATCAATCGTATCCTATCCAAGCTAAGAAGAGCAATGGAGTCTTTACTTTGCCCTCCATGTCCGTGGCTGTTAGAGTGAGCTAATTATCATTTGTGGTCATTTCTGGATACGTAAGATACAGATGAAGACATAATGTCTGGCATTGTATTTACGTAAGTATATTGTTTCGTTTATTTAATGTAAATGACTCTATACAGGAATTGGATCACAAGGACATTGTGATTGTTTAAACAAGCGGTCCTGTTTCAGTATTGCTCACATTTTTCTATTGTTTACTCATGAACCAAACGAGAGTTTTTAGTTTTTAGTCTTAACAAAATAAAGCACACAATTATGAATTGGTAAATTATTCTTTTAGTTTATCTACATTTATTTTTTGCAGGTTCAGCTGGAACTATCTAACACGCTATAGCGCTAGAAGTAAGTCCAAGCCAAGGAAGTTTGAAGATTATAAAATTCAAAAGATGGCAGACAGTTTAAGGTCAATCCGTGTTTTGGATTTTGACGGAACTAGGAATAAGTTCCGTATGAGGTCAATGAAGTTTTTGGCGGCAGCGCATCAGTGTGGATATCGTGATGTGATTACCGGAGTAGTAACGGTGCCGCCAAGTGATGAAAGCATTGGCATTTGGACAGAAGATGGGAAAAAGCTCCACAAGGCAAGAGAAGCCAATTATAAGGCTTACTCTGATCTTGTTCTGTCGTGCAGTGGGGAGATTTGTTTTGAAATTGTAGCAGGAGTGGTAACTCCTGATCTACAAGAGGGAGATGCGAGGCCGGCATGGAAAAAGCTGAAGGAGAAGTATATGCCTACTACTTCAGCCAACAAGGTCGATCTTGCAGCTCAGTTTGCGAATAGCAAGCTGACATCTTGGAAATCTAATCCAGATTTATGGATTTCAAAACTTGAAATCTTGAGGGCTAGACTAGCTAGTTGCAATCAAGTAATCGATGAGACAGGCCTCATTATTCACATTTTGAATAACGTTCCTTCAAAATACGACAATATCGTTGAGAACTTAGAGAAAAGGCTCAATAATTTGAGTCAACCGCTACTTTTAGAAGAAGTTCGTTCAGATTTAATGCTCAAATATACTAAGCTTAATTAAGGGCAAAGGAAGGAGGTGAAAAAGGGTTTGATAGCGATTCAGAGGATGATGGTGATGAATCAGCTTTGGTTGCTGGCGGTGGCGGCGGTGGAAACAAGTGGAATTCGAATAAATTCAAAGGTTTCTGCAATAAATGTGGCAAACAAGGCCATAAGGCCATTGATTGTAAAGAAAATGTCTCGTCCGACAATGGAAGTAAGAGGTTTGACGAAAAGTGTTATTACTGTGGTGTCTGGGGACACAGGAAGTCGGATTGTCACAAGAAGAAGGCAGATGATGCAAAGAAGAATAACTCAGAAAACGCGAATGTCGCATTGTGAATTATGTACTTAATCACATACATTTTGTCATGTACTTAATCACGTACATATATAGTTCCTCGTGGAAGGCTGTCATTATTTGTCTGTATTTAGTAGACTTTATAGTGCGCATATATGCACGTACAAGTCTACGCAATACTACTTGTTTAGCATAATAATTGTAGTGAAGTTCGATCTTCAATCGAATTCACTTTTTCTAAAACTAAACCTTTTTTACGTTTTCAATAGTTTGATTATCAACAGCATCGAACTCTCAACGTAACACCTTCGAACTCTGTCGCGCAAGGCAGCAACGAAGCCCAAAGGTTTACGGATTAGTCTACAGCTTACTATCTACAAGTTATTA
>Ga0209092_10004224_pt1 | contig 12102 bp, 4 predicted proteins | sample FraStrMetagenome_FD_187446 | JGI IMG/M metagenome (GOLD analysis project Ga0209092, IMG submission 187446) | Marine eukaryotic phytoplankton communities from Arctic Ocean - Fram Strait ARC3M Metagenome (SPAdes) (version 2) | ecosystem: Environmental > Aquatic > Marine > Oceanic | place: Fram... | reverse complement strand
AAGTTTCTACCAGAAAGTGGTATCTCTAATTAAATTATTATTTAGAGTATTTGGGAACCTGCCGAACTTTTGTAACACGTTTTGAAATTCAACCCCTAAGTAAAGTTCGGCAGGTTCTGTAGATTTTAGGATTTCTTAAACCAGCTTCTACGCTTACCTACCTACCTTGTACATAAACTAAGTTCAACTAATCATATGGAAAAAACGCTTTATAACGTCAAATTTAAATTAACTCTGGATTGGTTCAAGTTTCATGTGTCTTTCATTATCTTTTTTCAAATGAGTTTCTGATACGTGAGTTTGTTTGTGATTGACCTATCTATTAAGTATATATCCTTAAGTATGATATTATATTGTCACACAAGCTGAAAGTTATTCCTATGTCTTTACGATTATTTAAATTATCAACTATTTTTTTCTTTGAACAAATTAGGGAAGTTGTCAATCAACAGTTGCAAATGTTTTTTTTGTTTATAAAAGAATAAAACACTTAACTAATATTCTCATGTGTATCAAATTCAAAAAAACTTGATTGAATGAAATGAAAAAACCGCCATTTCGTGCTTCGTCCTCTTCAAAGTCATACCAGAAATAAGAAGAACTTTACTTCTACACTTCGTGGTTGGTAAAGAGTCGATACAAGTCACACGAGTTTTGAGCGATATTTGTAGATGGATGTGAATTGCAACGAAAAAATCATCAAGAAGGTCAATAGAAAAATATATCCCCAAATTGGTTACATAACATACCAGAAAGCTCTTTTATCAACTGAAAGTAGATTCAAAAAACTTAAATGAGTCGAAGTAAATCCGCAAAGGTGACTGCTGCAAAGCATCCATTCCTTGTTTCAAATGAAAAGATTGGAAAACCAATTGGAAGCTCAACATTATTGAAAGCCATTCTGGACCAAAATGCTTATGCAAACACCTCTTCATCCTCCAATAAAAGAAACCAAAACGGAGTAATGCTATTAGAGGAAAAGCAAATTGATATACTCTCTGTTGTCAAAAAAAGCCTCAAAGAAGCTTCCTCTATTTGCAAAGGAAAGGAACTAAATAAAGACCTACTTCAGCATCACTTTAGATTTGTAGCATATTGTCTTCAATCAATATGTCCGATTGTATCAAGTCGAAAAAGTGTTGACCATACAATTAAATTTTTGCATCACTCAATTGCTACGTTAGGAAATCACGTTTTACAAGAATTGAGACAAAAAGACACGGACAAAAACGAATCAATTGCCATATTTGTCATGTTTTTTTTTCAATTGAGTGATTCTCTTGCCAACATTCTACATCAAATAAACTTTTGTCCAAACAATCAAAATGGATCTACACATACGAACATTTGTTTTCCTACACCGAATATGTCATCTGCCCTCAAAAAGCACAAAAATCAAAACGCGTCGTCAACTTCCGCAACGAGAGCGGCAACTTCTCTTTCGGAGACTCAAATATGTAAAATAGTTTTGGACACACTTTCGTCCTTGGTGTGTATTCTTGCAACTTACACTCCAAAGTTCTTGAATTCGGTTACCATTGATTCTCTCACAGTACCAATTATTGCTGAATATCAACCAACAAAATTATTCAAATATACTTCTCTTTCTTCTTTGCATCAAATCATTCATAAGATAGCAATTCCATGGATACAAGTTTCACTTGAACACTCACTTAAAGACCCTAAGGACACTTCTCAAATACCTACAATAAATGCGCACATCAAACGGTTATACAAATATTTATGGAATATGGCAACTGCCATAGAAAAACTTCCGATTCAATCAAGCAATAAAGAGAAACGAGACCCTTTTACAATGAGTCTAAACGTACGAAAAGACGCCATTTGTTTATTACTGGCATCTTTCTCAGGAGATCGAACAGATGCTGGAATTGGTCAAGTTACAATCATATCCAAAAACTTTGAAATGGCCTGCACTTCCGGATGGAAAGCTTGTGTATTTTATTCTCAGACTCAACAACAAAATCAGAATTCTAATCACAACAACACTCTTTCTACCTATCATGAACAATTAGGCTCTATTTTAGATCAATGCATGAGGCTATTATATACATCGAAAAACTTTAACATTGTGGAAAGAATTGCACAAAACTCGTATATTGAATACTGTGCTTGGAGAGCATTACAAACTTCTCCAAAATCTAAATCAGCGGCTCATCAGTATTTATCTTTTACTGACGATAAAGAAAATCTGGGGAATAAGATTAATCCGTCCTTACTGATACATAGCAATGATAAGATTGAAAGAAATTCGAAGTGCCCGTCCCCTCTATTGAAATATCCATTTGTACACAGATATGGGGGAGGATTATGTCCCAATAATAAAGTGGTTGCTGGTAGTAAGAGTGACATCCATGCACATCTATTTCAAGCGACTCTTGCCATTGTTTTTCTACATCGAAACTTGCAGTTTGAGTACGACCAAAAACAGCTACAGTCTTCACCATGTAACCTTCGAGCATTTTATGAATTAGAACAGTCCTCACATTCAGTTTTACAAACGTTCACAAGCACCCTTGATTCTTTGAATATTCAATTAAAGAGCAAAATGTCCCAGACTTCCATCAAAAATGAAGTAATGCAATGCTGGAAAATCATTTCTCAACTGAAGCTGAATACTTTTGCAAATAAATTGATACGATGCTTTCATGTTGGAGAGCTAGGAAAACAGGATAATGATGAAATGAAGTCAGGTATAGAAGGAAAAATACGTCATATTACAGCGATCATCACAATAAGATGTTTAGATACTTGCGTCATACCAATACTATCAATACTCACTTGGCCATCAGAGTTACCACGAATGACCGTGGAACAAATATTTACACAAAGCGAGGAAAAGAATATCGATGAAAATGAAGAAATGAAGAAATTTCGAAACATAGCAATGTCTTCCCATCTCGTTTGTGCAACTCTTCTGCATAGAATATGTCAAAATAATTTCTTTGAAGAAAAGTCAACAAGGCATTCCATACTCAACCACACACATGGAGAGATAGTTGAAACCATAAACAAAAAGTTAAGGAAGGTATTCTGTATAGCGATGGAAGCCGAATTAGATGATAAAATGATTCAAGCATTCATAAATTCTTGCAGAATGATTAGTAAAGAACGGATAGAAAGAAAGCATTATAGTGAATGCTTAGATCCATTGATTCTATCTTGTTACGCTTTGACCGAAATATCAAATTTTATTTCGCATTCCAATCTATCTTTTTCATATGCAAATATAGCATCTATTCTCCAGAAGAGCCATTGTGTACACGAATCAATTATATCTTTGGCCCTATCTACAAGATACAAAATTCATGAATCAAATTCCAACATCAAAACGAATTTTCTCGCAGAGACAAGTAAACTTTTAATGGGAATCTCAAACGTTCCCAATGAAAGTTTTGGATCCTCAATAGAGCATTTAATAAAGCTTTACTTAAATACCTGGAAGTCCAACGTCCAAGAAACAAATCCCATGGATATCAGTCCAGAGCATGGTTGTGAACTCAAGAAAGATTCGGATATAATATGCAATAGTCATATTGGCCAAATTTTACAAAAGGTTCAGAAGGATTCTTTTGAAGAAAATTTCAAATTGTTCTCCTTATCATCATTGATCAATGCTACACTTTGCGAAAGCGGTATTTTAACGCCAGTCTTCTGTTCTGAAGAAAAAATAGAGATTTTGCGTACATGTCTTCATCTTTTGGGTAAAGAAATATGCACCATTACTAAAGAAAAATGGTTCAACATGATTGAAACCCAAGACAAATCTATCAAGTGTAAAGCCTTATCCTTATTATCCGACCTTACAAATGAGCTAGAATCGATTGTTAAGATGGCTGTCTCAGCCGTAAAAGAGTTAAGGACGCCGTCCAATAATACTGAATATATTGAATGTGACTGGTCTTGTATAGGTAATGCTGAAATAGAAGCTAGTGTCTATGTCGTGGTCTCAAAAACTCTTGAAACTTATTTGTACAGGGTCAACGGGCATGAAAAATTATTAGATGGTGCACTGCATAATCATCTACTTCATCTAGCATATTCTTATGCAGAAAGAAGTCACGATTTGATGGATTTCACAAAAAACAAAATTTTAAGACATGAAGTCTCAACTTTCAAAAAAGCCATCTACTTTGTAAAATCAGCATCCCTTGAAATTTTGTTAATTGATTTAGAAGTCGAAAAATCAGTCACAAAGTCAAGAGAAAAAACGTCTCTTTTAAAAATCTTTACTTTATGTATTCGGGCATTTGAATTACTTTCGTCTAGAAACAACTTTGAAAAGGAGAGTACCAAGGAGAAAAAAGATACTTCTACTTTCGCTCATAAAGCTTTGATTTCCTTACTGATTTCACTTCATGAAAAATTTTGCTTGGCAGGAGAAACAATTTCCACAGCATTCGTATCTTGGTTATTGCATTGCATGGGCGACACTGAATATTTGAAAACAAGAGCAAAAATTGAAACAGCCAGCATTTTTAGGGATTGTGAGATTTACGATATTGCGCAAAGTCTGCTTATGAACAAGGAAAATGATATATATATTATGCGAGAAAGTGAATCTGAGGAAGATGAAGATGCCAGTGATTACTGTACACATCAATTGATAACGATTGAATTACAAGTCATAAGACTCCTGCTGAAAATTAGATCAAGTGAACCGGCATTGTCGAAAGTTGATGTTTTAGAGCTAGAAAATATAGCAAAAAGAATTCAAGAATATGACTCCAGGATACACAAGATTAAGAAGAAAAGCATACCCTTACAGTTAGCAATAAGTTGGCTATCTTCTACCTGCATTGCTGCATTATCCGAAGCATACAAAAAAATGGGGAATATCTCCAAATCTTTGTTCTACATGCGAGATAATTGTAGATTGTGTCGTTCAGCTCTCTGCAAATCTCGTGATTTGCTTTCGATGAAAGCAAATTCAAATCTCGACGTGAGCAAAAGCATCGTTGCTTTCACCAAATCAAATTCTTCAAAACAATGGCAAAATAGACTAGCTGGATCTTTGCGAGTTGTGGCTACCTTATATGTTCAGTTAGGCGACCGCAGGAAAGCAGAGGATTATGCTTTCAGTGCAATAGAAAGTTTATGTTCAAAAGATTTGGTGGAAAACAATAAAACTGAATATAGCCCATTAAATACTTCTTTGAATGACAATAAATATAAGGCCGAGTGTGTAAGGGCATTAGAAAAAATCAAAGACTTACAAATTCATCCAGATTTAATATCAAAGAAAGCGACAGAATTTATCTATTCAGAAAATGAGATGGCTCCTTCAAACAGTTTGAGATTTCAGGATTCATCTACTGACATTTTCTTTGACCAAAAACTGAATTCAATTGATTCTTTCTGTAGCACTGTTGACAGGATACGGATTTTTATTTCAAGTAAGTAAAGATTAAAACGCTGCTGCCGAATCTAATTAATCTGAAAGTAACTTACTCTTGTCTTCTTTCATTTTATTGTCGTTGAAAGGGGGCGAATTCTTGGATAGGCATGTGTCTTTATGCCCTAAAACATATCCTAAAGCTTCTCAAAAATACCTTGAAATTATTGATAAGTATTTATCTGATTTGATTGGCTTTAACATTGGTCAAATGACAAAGAATGTCCTTAGTAGATTGCAGAATAATTATGTTCGCATCGAAGATACTACGAGATTTGAGCCTATGTCTCTGGAGACTCAAAATCTTGGCCAACTTATTAGCACGTTAAAGATGAGACAAGCTGTAGCTTTTGAACGATATCGGCAAAAAAACAACCAGCATTTTTTGAACGAATTATACAGTGAGGTACGATTATCAAGGTATACGACATCTACTGATCGGTCTAGGGCTTGCTATCATCTTGGCCTTTTACATCTACAAAATGCTCGTGAAAACGGCGAACTCCAAAATAGGTGGAAAAATCATTCTGTGTCTTTGAATTTAAACCAAGAAAACAAATCGAATGGTAATTCAGGATACCAAAGTAAAGCTCAAAATATAGCTGAGCTTGATATAGCTACTCAATATCTAAAGGAGGCAAAAAAATATTCGGGCCCTGCATCGACACCGGACGCCAGAAATATCTTTCGATCTTTAGCATTGGCAGTAGGACCGGAAAGTAATGAAGAATCGTCAGCGATATTGGTTCACCGCTCGATTGGAAGTTCTGCTCGCCAAGCTGTATCCAGGGCTTTTCCATTCGAGAGATCGGGTGAAGGTTTTGAGACAGCAGGAAGAAGTTCGGAATCAAGGAAACTAAAGCAATTCTTCGATGCTTTTGATGAGAAAAGTCTCAATAGTGAATATATAGATAAAATGCTAGAAGAGTCGAATAAAATTTTGCCTCACGATTGGAAAGTTATTGCCGCTACAATTTGCCCAACCGGAGAAATGCTTTTTGCTTCAATAAGGTCATCAATGACAGATACAATAGAATCTTCCATTGTTTGTCTGTTCCCAGATCAGGTTACGTTTCCCGGTTATGAAACAGCATTTCAAACTGATTTCATACGTGAATTTAATGAAATCATCACACAAAACAGGTCCCAACTTTTTGGTCCTGATCATGCAAATGAAGTAGAGGTACATGGGGAAGAGGAAGCAAAGCGCCGATGGTGGCAGCAGCGTCAGACTGCGAATGAAAATTTGAATGCTCTCTTGAAGAGGATTGATGAACAATATTTTGGCAATGATTTAATTCAGCATTTGTTTATGATAGAAACCAACGAAGATGTCTGTTCTGAGGAAAATTCTGTTGCGTCTTCCATGAGTGATGTAACAAGCGAAGAATCTTTTACTGCAGGTAATTTAGCATCCAAGTTCGAAGAAGCTTGTACTATTAAAGAAACAAGAAGCGATAAATTGAACTCAGACCATAAAGAATTTGATATTGATGATACCAAAAAGATATGTAGCAAATTGACAGTCGTGAAGCTGAAACAAGAACTTGAAAAATATGGCGTAGAAAAAAAAGTTTTACGACAATTACGAAAAGCAGGATTGGTCGATCTTCTTGTATCTGAAAAAGAAAAAGAGTACTATAATAATTACAACCAAAATAGAGATATTCATATTGATTCATTGACGGCTGTGGAAAGTATTCCATCGATAGAAAAAAATTCTGACCACCCAATTGAATCCGTACCTTCAAAAATGAATCAGTCAGCTATCAACCCATGCACTTTCCTTGTGTTAGATGAGCATCTTCATCGGTTCCCATGGGAAGGAACTCAGCTGCTTTCGAATAGAGCTGTGTGTAGAGTTCCATCCCTCCCATTCGTTATTGCTCCTCTGATTGAATATGAGTTACGGGATGACTCCCAAAAAAGTAATCTAACGAGTCCTGAACCAGTCATTGACCCAAAACGAGCTAGATTCGTGCTGGATCCAGAGGATAACTTACATCAAACAGCAAAAAGATTACAGCCAATCCTAGATTCAATGTCAAGTAAATTAGGGTGGGAGGGTGTTACAAAAAAGATGCCTTCACCAGATTTTATCTCTGATGCATTATTGGATGAAGATAGTTTGTATATATACTGTGGTCACGGGGGGGGAGAATGTTGCTACTCAAGATCCAAGGTTGAAGGACTTCTTCATCCCTCGCGAGACAGTAAAACGTTGAATCGACCCAGAAGGTGCCGATCGAGTGTAATTTTAATGGGTTGCAGCAGTGCAAGTCTAAATTCATTCAAGAGGTCAAATGAAATTTTGCCAGAGGAAGCGACTGGTTTTTTCGAGCCGGATGGGATTGCTTTGTCGTATTTAAGTTCGGGCTCACCTTGTGTTGTCGGAAATTTGTGGGATGTTACAGATAGAGACATTGATAGGTAAGTTCAACTTCTTTCTTATCTTTACCATGTATATAATATCTAATGTCCCACATTTGCTTCTACGCTTTGTAGATTTTTTGTGAGTTTATTAGATGAATTTATTGGGATTGATGAACTTAGGTTACCCGAAAAGAATCTAGCCCAGTGCGTTGCTAATGCACGAAATTCTTGTAAGATGAGATTTATTGTTGGTTGTGCCCCAGTCTGCTATGGTGTTCCGGTTAAAAGATCAGAATGACTCAAGTAGCGATAAGGCTTCTCAGTATCCCATGAAAAGGGTAAATTTAAATAAAAACTCCTACTTCAAATGAAGATAACATGTCAAACGCAGCTTCCGCATCGTCTTCATTACCACCTTCATCTTTAGACTTGGATTGGAGATTTGATTCCAATTCTTCTGTGTTGTTTATCCTTTTTCCTGGTGCACTGACAATACCCTTTTTAATACACATATCACAATGCCAATCTCCTTCTGGTACTTCATCTAATGGAGGAGAAAGGCATGATAAATGTACAGAATTTTCACATGTTTCGCAACATAAAAGTCTACCCATCTTCAGACATATGAAACAAAAATCTGCATTCACATCAGTTTGCTTCACTTTTTTTGAAGATTCTTTAATTTTTTTCTTCAATTTAGAATATTCTGGTAACATTTTGAATCTTGTATAATAGAAATGTAGACACTCTCCCCTGCTTTTCCCAACTATTTTAGATATAAAAGAAAAGTCTTTATTGCTCTTAACAATAGAGTGCTTGTATTTAGCGATATCCTCCTCAGTCCATTCATCTTCCTTGTTTTTGTTCTTAATATTAAATGGGTCTTTGAAAACACGAAAACCCTCTTTATTAGTATGCATACATGTTGACATGTCAGCACTTGATGGATCCCATATAGTATCGTAACTATCATTTGATCCGGAATCATTCGTGGAAAAATTAGAATCGCATAGAAAGAGATGCAGAAATATTACTACTTTACAAAGTTTCTTACCCATTTGCTGCTAAAATTTGCCCACTATCCATTGGTGGTAGGTAAGAAACTTGGAATTTGTCACCAATTAAACTTGATTTTTTAGGGTAAAGTTTGCCACAATATTTCCATTTGCATAGCTTAGCGTGCGACCTGGTGGCCCTATATTCTTTTACATGATCTTTTTGAGCTTGATCAGTATTCCTATCAAGTGCAGAGTGGAATTTTTTCAACATGTCATCATAATCGGAACTTAGTTTTATAAACTCGATAGCATTCTTGATTCCCTTCACAATTCCGCTCTGAGGAGCACCACTATTCTTTGTAGTTGTGACTCTTATTCTATAGCTATCAGGAGGAGTGAATACATATTTTCGATTCTGTGTGTGTATTGGTCTTTTTTCGTCATCCTTTTCATTTGCTTTTCTCCAACCCTTTTGAAGCATAAATGGCCAAACTATCGACTGAAAAGCATCTTCAAAAATTGATTTTTTCTTCTTTTGACTCAATTTTCTTCGGCTTCGTTTTCGCTTGAGATTTGATGAAGAAGAAATTTCTTTCTTTCTTACTCCGATTGCCTGATTTGGACTACTTGAATTTGAAGTTGGTAGACATTTATCAGGTGCTACAACCAACACATTACTTCCCTTTTTTGTGTAAGTGGGAAATGTGATCCCAAAAATTTGGCCATCAGTCCATTTAACGGTAACTTTATCGCCTGCTTCAAAATCATGCGGAAGAGTTAAAAGACGTAAGTCTTTTGTTGAATGAAAAGGATTGAAGGAATTCACTACTTGTGCCGAGTGAGTTCTATTCCTAGTTGACGGGGCCATTACTGAGTTGAGAAAGAGATTAAAAAATGCCACTATAATTTTCCATTTTACGTGAAATAATACGTGAATTAGTATTCATCATTTTGTAAGTAAAAGATTTTCCAGGGTTCCATCTGGAAAAAATGTCCAAGAAGATATAAGAACAAAAGTGCATTACTACGAGATGTTGTTGCTATTTGAAAAAATGCAGAATGGAAACAGCCAGTGTTTGAACGGGACACAAATGTATTGTATTGGACGGGCAAATAGGAAGAATTCATCGATGTTGTTACTCTTGTTGCATACAATGTACTTTTATATTATGCTGTCTTTATTCATGTGGTATCTTTTGAACACGTGTTTCTCCTCTTATTTTGATCAATAAATCCAAACAAAAGCTACCTTCTTAAAATGATGGAGTTTCTAATTTCAACCATAGATCAAACCTATAATGAACTGATAGATTGAAGAGGATTCATGCTAGCCTCATTTTCTTGCCGTTTCATTAAAATGTTCAGTTAACGGCATCTGTGATATTTATTGTCCAAATTTACTTGATGAGCATGTAAAACAATCAAAATGTCACGAGAATCAACCCTGACCAATGAATTGTTGAAGGATCTGTTACTTAGAAAGTAGAAGTCTTCACTTAATATGCAAATATGTGACTAATATGTGAGATCAAGAAATCCTAATGAGGAATAATAAATAGAACCCGTCTCCTTCTTTTCTAATTTTGTGTTCGTCATAATAGCTACGAGTTACTAGTTAGTTTGAGGAGGCAAATATACTACATTGCAAGCAGTGTGTGAACAGAGTTGGCATGTATGAAGAGAAGTTTAAACCTTCTAATGTACAATAAGTCACCATAAAACATAGATTGGCCACATCAACCTCTAATGAGGCCGGACATCCTCGGAAGAATCAATTATTTCTTTGCTTGCATGTTATTTTTTGTGATATTTACGGCGTGGTCAGTGATATCAGAGAATGCCCACATCCTTCGCGCAATTGAAACTTGGATTGTTTAAAAAAACACAGGACAGGAGTGCAACGTAGTAAGGGCTTTTCAATTTCGTTGTTTGACGAGGACCTATGATAAAAAAGGAGTGTTCAACAATTCATTGTTAGTTCCCAGGCGGTACTTCCATGAATTTCAGTTAATCACCGAGTAGTAGATATTATTATATGCAATGAAGGCCTTCTTTCCTTCTTGATGATTGGATTACAAGACTACTTTGATCAAACAAGATGATCTTGATTTCGTTAGGACGCGAGTTACATGATGCTTAAATATAGAAGTCTCAATCATATTGAAAAACAAAAAAAATGTAGGGTGTTTCCTTTCATTCTGAGAAAAGAACCAGTAAAAATTGTAAGACCAATCATAACAATGATTACTTCTTTTAATATATCTTAAATAATGAATGTACCATAAGATAAACCTAAATCTGTATTCATCACCTTATTTTTCTTAAAATTGTTGGATGATTCCAAGCATTGTGAACTTCTTTAAAACTTCTTGGTTGTTCTTGTCTTAGCAGTTTGATAAGTTGATATCTAATATTTTACTAGGAGGTAAGTACTTTTTGGTTCCTACAGCTTGTATTTTCTGAAATAGGTGAATATCCTGAATTGCACTACATGATGTGTAAGCAAAACCCAATTATCAATTTATATGACCTCACAATTCCTTTACCATTGGAGATTATTTTAAAATATTTACACAAGTTTATATTTGGGTTCAACATTTACTATGTAGAGTGTTAATGTTAGATATTAATAATGCATGTGTTCCTAATCAGTCCCTAGGGTGAATTTAACTCATCTACTGAAAGAGAGATAAATTTTATGTATGACACATGTTTGGTATAAAAGACCATCTTGTGAGAAGTACATTCAAATAAAAGCAATCCCCTAGTTAATTTACAAAGCACCAGAAAACGCGTTAGTTTTGCTTGAATTCTTGTTGAAAAAAGTTGTAACAAACTTTTTGGATGTTGCTGCTAAGAGGAAGCTGCAAAATCTCATTCAATGTCTGATGGCAGCTCAGTCAACATTGTACAATAATGCATCCATAAAATTAGACTGGGCAATGAAGATTGGTTAATCATAACACAATATTATCATTTTATCATCAATAACTTTCATTACATATGAGTTAATTGGGCTTTTTCATTGATTTTGTTGGCAAAAATATTTTTCCAAGGGATTGAGTTTTTGTCACAATTAGAGTGTTACTCCAATATAACTTTTTTCTCATTAAAAAGGAAAATGAATTAGGGTTACGGACATGGACGTAAATCTAAATAGGTGTGATGTAGACTCTTCTTATAAAGGCTTCGTACATTTGATTCAGTATGGTATCACCTTTCCTTTTTTCCTTTTTGAGTTAATTAGGGTTGGGCTGAAGGTGAGGCTAAGTGTCACGTACATAGTTGATATTTATTAATTTAGTCTAGCGTTCA
>Ga0209092_10004223_pt1 | contig 12103 bp, 8 predicted proteins | sample FraStrMetagenome_FD_187446 | JGI IMG/M metagenome (GOLD analysis project Ga0209092, IMG submission 187446) | Marine eukaryotic phytoplankton communities from Arctic Ocean - Fram Strait ARC3M Metagenome (SPAdes) (version 2) | ecosystem: Environmental > Aquatic > Marine > Oceanic | place: Fram... | reverse complement strand
AATGTAAGTCTTCACAGGTAGGTCGTGTCAATGATTTATAAGTAATTAATTATGCATGTGATTCTGGCGGCTCTATATCATTGGGGAGACGCATAAAGTATCACGAAGCATTGGGTCGGTGACGCTCCCCACGAAAACCCTTCGGGGCCGAGTAATGGCGAGTTACAAGTCACCCTAGCCTCCTAGAGGGGCCCAATCGCCTAGTCTTACTGGGGGAAACTCTTGTACTACCGCTGTGTAATTGGCTGGTTGGACCCTCGTTAACAAAATATACCGCTGAAACAAACAAACAAACAAACATACATAAGAAAGACATATAGTTTTCAGAGACAAATTGAATGACCGGGCCGCAAATAATGACTCTCAGTATGAATTCTACGTGCTCCAAACACAAGTTGGGTTTTCGTCGATAATTCGCAAAATTTGTGTCTCAAACTTGCCACAAGAGTTAGTTCTTTCTCCACAACCAAGAATACACAATCATCCCATAAAATGATGACCCCAATGGAGTCATCTGTTTTCAAAGCGAAAGTGTCTAATGGCAGAAGGCATATGCATCATCGCATTCGATATGGTAGCAGTAGTGATTCGGATAAACTCTATGATGAGAGTCTAGATGATGACATGGAGCTTGGAGGTAAAATCAAATCTACTTTTTACTCGTCACAACTTTGCCATCATTAAGACAATTCTGATTTATTTTCTACACTTTGTTTTTGTTTTTGTTCTTTTTTTTTGCAACTTCACAATACGTTAGACGAAAATGAAAAGAAACTGAAAACATTTCAAATATTTGAACAAATCCCAACGCATATCACTTTACAACATTATCTTGGTATAGGATGTCTCCTCCTTGTCTACTTTTTAACATATACAACTACAACATATACAGATATTATCATCAACAACGAGGACGAACTTCTCTTTTTTAACGTTTTGAAGAATAAACCACTCGCACCCTTGTCTGCCGTCAAATACCGCAAAAATGGACCTGTTATTGCAACTCTTGTGACTAATCGTACCAAAGATATTTATGATTTACGTATAGCACTTCAATCGTTGATATTTCTAGAAGGAGAAGATAAAGATCCAGAACATCCTGCGCCTATATTGGTGTTTAATGAAGGAGACTTATCTGGAAAGCAGGTTGAATATATAGTTTCATCAACTTACAGACCAGTGGCATTTCCTATAGTTGATTTAACTACGTTTCCTAAAGGATTTGAATCCAAGATGGAAGATGGAGGACCTGAATTTTACGTTAAGGATCGTAAACCATGGGGATATTATCAAATGATTCGATTTTGGGTTACAGGGTAAGTGTACGATTTGCATATTATTCTTTAGGACGGTAATTTTGTGTGGTCATTTTCTAAATCTCCTGTTTCATCTTCATTTTTAAAGCATTTGGAAACATCCAGCACTAGAAGATTTTGAAACGGTCATGAGAATAGATTCCGACTCCTGCTTCAAATCCGTTAATTCATATTTGCCTAATTTTGCACATAATCGACTAGTTTATCATTCTCAATTTATGGGGTATGAAGCTCATGGCGATAAATTCATTGAAGGACTCTATGAGTTTGTCCATAAATACATTCATGAAAATGGCATTCAAATACAAAACCCCCTCTTATGGCAATTCATATCGACAACATGGGAGGCTAAAGGAACTCTTCCGCTTTATAATACTAATTTTGAGATTTCTAAAAAGTCCTTTATGCAACGACCAGACGTTGTAGATTTTCATGAAAGTTTGACAGAAAGACCGCCTTACGGAGTATTGACTCATCGGTAAGAAACATATGATAATCATATTTTCGTTATTTTTATCATTGCTATATAGTACGATTTTATTCATTGTATTTTTCTTGATTTCACGTCTTTCTTAAAGTTGGGGAGATGCGGTAACGAGAATGCTAACTACATCCATATTTGCAAAAGATGAAGATATTATGCAATCGCATCCCGAAGGCTACTCCCATAAACATGATTGTGGCCATGATGAGGTTGTGGATTTGATGAGAGAATATCACAGAAGTTTGCAATAATGCAAGCTATTCATATCTATTCTTCTTGATAAATTAAAAAGGTTAATACTAAACATGATTTCATTCAATTTTTAAATTTGATTCATTATTCATTATTCATTCTTCAGCCAAATCTACCTACATGTTCAGGACCGGACAAAATTCCAACGAATCGTTCGCCCATTGGTCTTACTGCAAAATCGTCGATGATAAAATTTTTGTCATCGCGTGTCATCATACTTAAGCTTTGCTTTGTTCTGCCCCGAAAAGATTTCTTTGAATTGTTGTTTCTTCGCATCATCCTTTTACGGCTCAATCGAGAAAGAGTAGATCTATGAGTATTTTCCTTTTCGGTTACTCCGTCGCCCATGGCATTGTAAATGGTGATTAAAGTATCACCGTCACTTGTAACAGACAATTGAGAACTCTTTGGAATTCCATCTGTAATTTTTGTTTCTTTCGATAAAATATCTTTTCCTAATGCAACACCAGAGATACTTCTTGCTTTTAATCCAGCAATCTATTCAATGACAAATCAAAATCATCAACATTATAATTAAATACAAAATTATAAGATGAAAATTTAGAGAAAGAGACTGCATTCTTCTTACCTTTAGATTACGTTTCTCCACAGACATACACCTCAAATCCTGATACATGACTTCAGCAGCATTTTTGAAAACATCTAATTCTAAACTGTATGTTTTCAACATGCTAAAGATCATCTCTCGGAACTCTCCTAATCGGTTTCCAGAATGATCGGTTGTAATTTTATGAACCAAGTCCGGTAGAGGTACGTTAGACACCATTCTCTGCATGGTTATTTGCAGTAATTCACTAAGAACCTTCGACATAACTTCGGCATGTTCAGGTAACTCTTTCACAAGTCTCAAAAAACCCTTAGCGTTGATAAGTCGATCGAGCACATTAAACCAAAGTTGTGATCCATGCTCGCTCTTTGCAGTTGGTCCAGAATTACGCTCACATAAATCTAGGGCTACAGTAAGAATTTGCTTCACTCTTTCAATTTCTTGAACTTTGTTTGTATTTGCAACGTCATCCTCCCTGCTTTCGTTTCCTTTCCGACGACGACTACGACTATCTGATTTTGTGTCTGTTATAGTTCTAATTACTCTCTTCAGGGTCATCATACGCCCCTCTAGAGTTTGTAACATAAGCTGGAGAGCACTAGATACATTACCCATGCGTTCAAGCAAATATGCGGAAGCATCTGCAATTTCGTATTCTTGACATAATTTTAGACATTCGTCGGGTCTATAATTATCGTGGGAAGAAAGATGATGGTATACCATTTCGGGATGAAACTTGGCCATTGTTGTCAGATAGATTTGATGATGATCAATGTTAAGGTTCGATCTCAACACTTGGCTAGCTACCGAATCAATTTTTGATAAGTCATCGGAAATAATGGCATGAAGCAACTTAAAGAGAATTTCTCCTCTCTTCGGATCAGTCAATGTAGAAAGTATGATATCTAATTGATCAACATAAACCTCTGCGATGAATTTCGAAAAAAGTACAGCATCGAGAACGATTAAGTCAGGTATTTTTTTGCACAAAGTATCCCGCAAAATATCGTTTTTATTCGGACCACTCGATGATGAGTCAATGCTTGCCTCGACACACTCCTTTTTTACATAATAAAAAACCTCCTTTCTGAAACTTTCATTTTCATCTTGCAAATAGCAATCAATTGCTTTGATAAAATGTTTGGAATGTATATCATGTGAATCATGTTCTCTCTGGAAAGAATCTGCGACTGCTTCCTTGTGTAAGAGCAGAGCCGCACGCATGATACCAGCTGATTCAACTACAGTTAAGACCTCCTCACGATCGAATGAATAAGTGGGTAAGACTTCAAGAAGCGATATTATGCGTTCCTGTTCATCACGACGTTTCGCTGCATCCTTAGCAGATGTTGTGCGATGTATCATTCGGGAAAACACTTCAAAAGTTAAAGGTTTAGGTGCTGCTACTACTCCTGCCAGCAAATATTTAGTCATAAAGTCGAGAAAGGAATTCTTAGCACATGAAGTTTGCCAAGTACCTTTGCTTGATAAATTAGCCTTTGTTTTATCCTCAGCCATGGGCAAAATGATAGAGGAAAGTACACTGACAAGAAGCTGCCTATCTGGACATAAAGTTTTATCCTGTCCTTCTTTTGAAATGGGTTTACCAGATGAGTCGTAATCGATAGTCACTCGACCATCGGTATGATCATGCTTTGACGGTGATTGTGATTGATCAACATCAACCTCAACACTCCATCCACCCATAACCTCTATTTTTGATTTCGATTCAGCAAATCTAGCATTTGGAGAGTCGAGAGCTAGGCTTAATGCCCCCAAAACTGCTTTAGCGTCAACAAAAATAAGAGCGTGCAAATAAGGATAAGGAGTGCTCCTGTTTCCGAACAAATTTCCTCGAGATGAGGTTTTGTTCGTATTGCTTCTTGATACACTTGTTGAGGGCGTATAAGATAATTGTAGAAGAAAACTCAATATTTGCTGCCGTAATGAGTCCACTCGCTCTTCTGGATCTATGTTCTTTCCTTGCGGAAACGTTTTTCCGCTGAAGCAGTATTTTATATATAAAATTGCCTTATAACCATACTGTTCAAATGGAGTTTGAGGTACTCCATCATTTCTCCTGGGAGCATGAAAATCACATTCGTCAGCTGAATCAAAAATTCCCTCCATTAAAATTTCTAAAGGTGTAATGAAGTCATCCAATCCGTGGGTAAACACATGCAATAATGCAGAATACATTCCATTTTTTCGTAATAGAGTCAATATTGAATCAAAGTCTAGAATTGTGACATCCATATGTAGTAAGCATCTTTCCACCGTAGCAACATCATTCGAAGCCTTACAATGTTCAACAAATTGTGCCATTGCTTCCGGAGCAATATAATGTAATTTATCGTTTAATACATAGGGCTCAAGGACGTCTAGAAATACAGTGGTATAACGGGCCGATTGGAACCTTCTAAAGATGGGTCCAAAAAGTAGGTCCAATCTACGTGTAGCAACACAAAACTCTATGCAAACCCCAGCTAACATCTGGAAATGGCTCTTTGCCAGATCGATCCGAGCTGGACTTCGAAATGACGTACCCATCATTGTACTGGACGACTCAGGAGCGTTTTCCACTGCTAGCTTCAAGTAACGCATTAGGAGATCAGCTATCCATTGCTCATCTTCTCCACCATTTGCATGGCGTACAAACTCAGGATGATTTGAGAAATCCCGTGTCTTCTGTTTGTCTTCTAAACTTTTAACAGAACTTTCATAATGGTCCAGTGCCAACGCAAGTGCTTCGAGCCATTCTCCGTCTTCTTCCAAAGCAGAAACTCTTCTACGTGCACCAAGAATACACAAAGACTTCGCTTCCTCTTGACAAAGGACTAGCAAACGATTATCATTTGATCTAAAGCTATTCTGGAAAGTGGAACAATTTCGATTTCCATACTTTGAACTCTTATCTAAAGACCGACTCAACGAAAACTCAGCATACACTAATTTTACTGAAGAGAAATCAAGGCGCTCTAAAAGTGTCATCATCACCGTATCAATGACTGTGAATTCATTGGTGACTGTAAGATAAACAAGAGACCTCTCTCCCAACCACTCCAATGCAACAACGGGCGCTACAGTATCAAATTCATCATGAATACCAAAAGCGGGCCACAGCATAACTTCTTCTTGTGCATCTAACGGATCATGTGGAGGGAAAGAAGCCAACAGAAGTTGCAAACAAGATCCCCATGCGCGAGCCAAAATTGGAGTGGGCAAATGACCCATTCCAGAAACAAGGCCCCATCCCCAAACTAGACATGGTAGATAAGATTTTGGAGGCTCTGAATCATTAGATTTCAATTTGCCTCCCTTCTCCTTCGGATTTTTGTCATCTCTCTCTTGCTGTGCTGGTGGGCTCATTTGTTCAGTTGATGGTCGTGGCCATCGATGAAGAACGTTTACACTTGGTTCAACAGCGACAGCAAAAGAACTCCTCTCGCTACTAAGTGCAATTAATTTTATTTTGTGTGCAGATGGATGGTGTTTGGCTTTCTTTTTCTTCACAATTACTCCTTTGCTTTTTGATTCATCTATTGCGCTCAATGGTGGGAGAACACTGATAGCCAGTATTTGTCCAGCTGTGCCATCTAACAAGCATTCCGTTTCTACACTATACGAACTAGACCAAATCATGCTTTTTGAAAACACCAATTTGTTGACTAGACCACCTGCGTCGACACTTACAATACTGGTTTCTTTGTCGCTTAAAAACCTAACGGAAGTAATTGGGGATGGATGAACATCCGTCACACTTTTCAATACGCTACCTTTAATGACATCCCAGAGCATGATTGCTCCCGAGGTGTAGCCAGATATCAATGTTTCGGCATCAGCACTAAGATCTAAAGATGTTACACTTGCGTCAGTAGCAGTAGGTATTGGATTCATATCAGTTCCATCTTTCTTTCCAAGTTGCTGTTGTAAATTTTCAAAGAGGTCAAACACCAGAATCGTTCCACGTTGAGTTCCAATTGCAATGAACTTTGAGTTAAAAGCCAAAGCTGTAGGTAATCCAACACTATGTCTCCTCATTGTGGAATTTTTGTAAAGTTCTGAGGAGATTTGTGCAAGTGGTGCCGATTGAATTACACCCGTCAATTCAAATTTGGGCGTTTGAGAAGATAATGAAAGGAACGTTTCTTGAACAGATGGATTGGTTCTATTCTGTTTTGATTTAGATTGAATCTTTTTTTGTGCTTGTATCCTTGAGCGCGTTGGTAGTTCAATCTTTGGCTTCATTCTACGTTTCACCATTAAGGGAGAGACTATGTCGCGTTGCCCAGGACGAAGTAAACGGATTTCATAGTTTTCAGCGGCTTTCAAGGCTAAATCAGACAATTCCTCTGCATCTTTATTTTTATGTGATGTTCTGATATCTTTTGGTGGTAAAGTTGACAACTTTGCTCCATTATGGTCTAAATCATTTTGGTACGTTGTTATGTCAAGATATTTCGAATGCTCATCTATAATATCATCATCATACATTTGAGACGCGTACATATCTCGCGACGTTCGAGATTCATATCTTTCATTGTGATACTTTGGGACAGTTGGTGGTTTCGCTTTAGACGCTTTTGACTCTTCTTTTACTTTTTCTTCCAAGACGACCCTACTGGTATGCTGAATCTTTTTCAAAATATCATCAAAATCAGACATATCATCTTCTTTGTGTAGATTTTTGTACATTTTTATTCTATCGTTATTTCGTCCATATGCACCATCTTCATCGTTATCTTCATCACTACTTAGATCACCAATCGATCGAAGAATTGCATCAACATCAGGGGATGACTGCGATATTCGTCGATTTATGGTGCCCGAAACAGATATACTATTGTTAGCAGCGGAGCTGTCCATTCCACCTCCAAAACTGTATTCAGACATTGTTTGAGACGAAAGACGGGTACTTATTCCTGTGACATCGTCATCTACATCGTAATCATCATATTCAAAATTATCTTCTAAAAGTAATCGTTCCATAATACTATTATTTGGATCAGAAAAAAGTCGTGTTTTGGATGGACTAAGATACTCTGTCGATAATGTGCTGGTATTATGATTGAGAGATGGATAGGAAGACTTATCAACATCTGAGTCATCGTCATCTTCACTTAAAATAGCTTGAAGCACAGCCCAATCCTCTGGGTCATGGACACCGTATAATTTTTCAGGGTTTGAATAATTACTTTTTGAGTATTGATCACGACCAGTACTCTTTTGATTCGTTGAGGAAGGTGGTTTTTGCCCCTCATGCTCCAAAGGTGAAATAGGATCAGCACCATTCTTCGAACGTTCTGCTCCACGATAATTACGAGTAGGTTGGTGCGCAGTTGATTTCACAATGTCGTAAAAGTTTTCATCCACATTTTCTAACGGTAAAGATTCTTGAATGGGATATGTTTGGGAAAGGTGTCTCTTTGGCGGAGTATCATCTAAATCATATTGAGAACTTTTGCTCATACTAAGGTTCAAATGATGACCAGCATGTGTAGTGATAGTCGTATTTGCAATTGAATGTGCATGGGTCATGTTGTCATTGTCTATATCATTCAGTTTTGTTTCATGATGAAAATAATTAACATCCACAGCTACCTGACTTTTTTTATTATGCTTTCCAATCACATCTGGAAGCATTTTATGTACATCGACAGAAGATCCATTAGAGTCATCATCATTTTCACGTAATATACGTTCGAGATCCATATCCATTTTATGATAGGAAGACGGTGGCATTTTGGTGTCTGTTCTTTTCAACTTTTTTTGTCTTGACTTTCGCTTTTGCCTCTTTGAAAATGATTGTACATTGTCGTTTGCGTTTGCGTTACCATCTTCCATCGACGATTCGTCACTGTCATCAAGAATAGCTTGAAGATCCATATCTTTCAATTATTCTGTGAAAGAAACACCAAAAACAAAATCTGTTTCTTATTTCATATAGATCAAGAACACTTTGATGCAGCTTTTCTTTTTGAATGAACTGTTTCTTTCGGACAAGATATACACTTTATATATCTGTCTTGAATTCAATGCCTTTTTGGGACAGATTTTTATTCCCTTAACTTCTTATGTCAATTTTAATTTTAGTTTAAATAGAATGCATTTATTTCTTAAGTAAATATAAAGTTTCGCTAAAAGAATTGAAAGGATCTAAATACATGGCTCAAATTCAGAATTATTTGATTAGAACAAAATATATAATCAAATTTTCAATTAAGGTTATTGAAACTGTACAACATGTGTATAGCATCCTTTATTCCCATATTACTATTTCACTTGCTGATCATGACAAAAGTCTCGTAGACAGCAGAAAAAATAGAAATAGTCATCATAGTTATTAATTTGAAGACATTCTTTGGGTGTAAAAAATGGTGCTCTAGACCGCCAATATTTATTTGACCCCATAGCAATCGCAACAAATCAAAATTAACATCAACTCATTTTACAGAATGCCACCCAAAAGTAAACGGAGCTCGAAATCATCCTCCACCTCCTCTTCCAGCAGGAAAAAATCACAAAGTCCAGGATCTAGATCGAAAAAATCATCAGCCTCGGCATCGGGTACTTCTGTTCTACCGCCATCCTCCGGATTTCTTGTGACTTGTGACGTACCAACAAAACAATATATCAAACATTTAAATGATAGGAGAACAGTGGATAAACAGTTTATCTTGGAAGATTTAGATGCTACACATTTGCTCATTAATGCGAAAGCCAAAGATGAAATATTAGAGAAAGTAGAAGCTTGGATGGATTTGGTGAGTTTTTTAATGGTTGTCGAATTTTGCTTTACAATCTTTCACATTTCCTAATATTATTTTTTTTTCTTGGCAGAACGTCTTTTCGAATGTAGAACGGGTTGGAGAAAACTTGGAAACATGACAAAATAAAATAATCTCATGTATGCTGTAACATAGATTAAAACAAAATCACACAATGAAAAATCGATTATCATAGTAGAGACAACATATTTCTTGATAACATTAACTACATAGAGTTCTTTTTGATATGTCTCAGCTATTTTCCATACTTTTGTAAAAGCCACGCAACTCTGAAAGTCTTTCCATGAACAGGACTTGATATAATTGGTAAAGAGAGTTTGACCAAAATTTGTTTTAAATATTACCAGAACTTCATTACAAAAGTTATAATCATTTTTTACAGGGTTCTGTATAGCGAGTTTTAAAAACTGAGAGGAATACATAGCAAAAAATCATATACTTTTCTCTCAGGGTTTGTCTTTCATTAATATTGCTATCAAAAAGAGCAATCTTCTAAAGTAAGTTCATCATTATTTTCTTCCCTCTCTCTCCCCCTTCTTCGAAAGCTGCCAAATCTGCGAGAATCATGAGTTACATTATCACTGATATGAGACATGAGATCAGACTCAACAGTATGTATATTGGTAACAAGAGATTTTATTGTCTTTTTTCGCTCCTGATATGATGTCAGAATTTGTTGCAAAGCTTTATCCTTTGCCTTTAATTGTTTTTTCTGAAGGTACACTAGTTCATTTAGCTTTTTCACGTCCCTTTCACTTTTTCTATTCTTTTCTTCTGCTTTTACTACAAAACGATCGAATTCAGCTTGGAGCTTCTCAATTTGTTCGTATAATTTCGTCGTTGTTTTCTTCTCTATTTCCAAGTCTAAGGACATCGTAACGCCTTTCGCTTTTTGTTTCACTTGGTCATTTTTCAACGAAGCTATTACACTATTTTTTTTCTCTGTTTCTTCCCTTAAATTATTTATCATTTCTTGTTGGAGAGTCGAAGCATTTTCAAAACTGCATATGACTGTATCACGGGAATGTAATTTTAATTCATATGATTCACTCATATTATTGTATCGAGATTCCATCAAAGCACATGCCGAGCATCCTTTTGTTCTTAAAGATTTTTTCCGTCTTCGTGATCTGGAATTATAAATCGGTCTAATCATAGAGAGACCCCATCCAGAGATGTCACTTGGCTGGTCCCCTGTCGAATTGTGTCTACGAATAATCTTTTTTCCACTTGTCCTATGCTCTACTGAATTATGCCTTCTTTGCTTATTCCTTTCTTTTCGTCGTTTCCCTTTCTTTTGAGTTAGTTGTGATACTATGATTTCATTCTCTTTTGCTTTTCTTTCATTGTTCAATGTGTTCTTTCGTTCCATGCTTTCAATCAACGCTCTTTTTTTTTCTTTCCCCAAGTTTCTAGATGCTATTTTTTCTTCCTCGTGATCATTTATTGTATCATCAGTTATTTGAAGTGCCTTTTCATGTTGTGAGGAATGCCCTGAAGTTTTAGAATGCATTGATTGATTCGAATCAAGTTTCCGTTCGCTTAGACCAAAAAAATGTCTTGAACTAAGTCTACTTAGTCGTGATTCTCCTGTCAAATTACTTGAAATAGACAATCGGAAAGCTTGCAACATTCTTTAAAAAGTCAGACAAAGAAAGCGTCACAAACTAGAATGTTAGTGTGTGTACAATATCATTCAAAGGAGAAGGTGATGCACTGGCTCCCTGCAAATTATTTGATTGTTTCCTCTCTTGCGTTCACAGACAGGTATGCAGCGATCAAAAGTCATAATATGTTCAATAAAAGCCAATACGTGAAAGAGATTCGATTAAGAACACAATTCAAAAAAATAACACATACAAGATTAGTAGGAAAATGGCGTAGGTCTAAATATAGATTTATTTTTTGTTATTATTATAATGGCGAATAAATATACAGTCTTGATTCCTATTTTTGAATCGATTGGATAGATAAGGTCTTGACTACTCATCATACAAACATCTCAAAGATAAAGTAAAATTAGACCCTACTCTACTACTTTATGGTCAGGGAACGGGAGTAAGCTGCTACTCTATTTTTTAAATACATGAACATTAGGCCGCAATGAACAGATATTCTTAACACGATACGATAAAGATATGCTATGTACCGTCCTACTACAACTACATCAAACTTCAGAATTACAAATACCGTATATTAATTTCGATATTCTTGATGAGTGACGGATTTCGGAAAGTATTAAAGCTAAATTCTTGCAAGGCCAAAAAAATATTTGCAACTTATCAAGATACGATTGGAATTTGTTATCGGTTAGTATGGTACAGCACTTTTTCAATCATGAACACAGAAGGATCGTGAATAAAAAATAAATTGAGCACTTGTAATATATATTCATAGTGTTCGAATCGAACACAAATTTCACCAAACCCCATGACAGAAGCTATCAATTTCGTTTTTCAAGAGTATTTAATAGGCTATTTTACTAATAATTATATTCAGTGATTATGTTTGCATACCCTCTGATATTTCATTCACGGACACCTACATTCTAAAATGAGGTTCCATATTTATATGTCTATTTGTGTAACACGCACACTTTATGCTGAAATTATTCCTTTTGATTATTGCACTCTCTTCTAATCTTGTAGAATTACATTAGTTTAGTTGTTTTTGTTACATCAAAAAGATCTTTTGT
>Ga0209092_10004222_pt1 | contig 12104 bp, 18 predicted proteins | sample FraStrMetagenome_FD_187446 | JGI IMG/M metagenome (GOLD analysis project Ga0209092, IMG submission 187446) | Marine eukaryotic phytoplankton communities from Arctic Ocean - Fram Strait ARC3M Metagenome (SPAdes) (version 2) | ecosystem: Environmental > Aquatic > Marine > Oceanic | place: Fram... | reverse complement strand
CCTCCGGGTCTATTACATTTATGTTAAGCATTATTGCCTAACTTATATACTATTATACTTCTTTTTAATGTAATGTCAACCTTTTTGTTAATTATTTGTTTTTATTAACAAAATCGCTGTCAGCAAGAGCAACTCTCTTACGCAAACTGCTTGAGCTGAAGGAATGATCCCTACCATTGTATATGATTTTACTTCCACGTTGTTTGGCAATGTCTTTGCCTGTGAAGTCTTTGCTTTTGTATTCATCGCCTAATACTCTAACATCTATAGGAAGTGTTAGTAAAAGGTCTATTAGGTCTTGTTCTGTGTTATATATAACTATCTCATCGACATACTTGACTGCCGCTAGTTGTATCTGCCTTTCAACTATACTTTGTACTGGCCCATTTTTTTCAGGTCTGTCTAATGTAGGATCATTTTGTAATCCAACAATTAAGAAGTCACAATGTCGCTTTGCTTCTTCCAACATTGTAACATGTCCTGCATGTAGCAAATCAAATGTGCTACAAGTGAATCCTATCTTTCCGCAATCTTTATAATGTAGTTTCATCTCTTATCACTGGTCGTTTACTGTAATCTAAATTACCTGTTTTTATTTCACATGGAATAAAATCAGCATTGTTTATAACTTCTCGTATCTTAGCATCTAACCTATCTCCATATAATAACAAATCATTACTATATGGTAATTCCACAGTTATTGTTGCTCTGATAGTTCTAGCCATTATGAATAATCTTGTAGCATTTTCCTTATTTCTAATGCATGTTGTTCTTCCATACCAATCTGTCCTCTGGCATACTCTTCTAACATTATACTTGAATCGGCTACTTCTTCTAACAGACTCTTATACATTTCAACCGCCGCCATCTCATGTCCTAGACTTTCTAAAAGTATTTGGTTTACACTATGATTGTGTGTTTCTTCAATAGGTGATATTTTTTGACTTGGATGTCCGCCAAAGCCTGTAATGTATTCGCCAGCCTGTAAGGCATGCATTAAACTTTCGTTTGCTTGTTCTTGTAAGAATGCAACAATAGGAATTCGATTAGGACCTGTAATCATTAATGAACTATGTGCGTATCTAACAACACCTGCCATTTCCATTTCCACTATTTTATTAAGTATGTCGCATACTTTACTTTCGTTTAATTCTCTCATTTCCATTTATTCTCCGTCGTAATAATCTAGACGTTCTATATCATCTTCGGTTGTTTCTTCACCATATTGTATTTCTATAATATGACAAGGCTCTTTGCCTTTATTTATAATCTGATGCCATTCATTGCGTTTAACAGTGAACGATTCATCTGTGCGTAATGTTCTTTCAGTAAACTTCTCTGGGTACCTAGGATAGATACCATGCTTAATTTCGCATTCACCTTTACTCACAAACCATAGTTCGCTACGTTTAAAGTGGCGCTGGTAACTAATGCCTTTGCCAGGCTCAATTACTAGCTCTTTAACTTTTACTGCCGAATCGTTGAACAAGTCACTAAACTCGCCCCATACTCTTCGTATACTTGGGTACTGCCATTCCTTTAGTATCCAACTGCTACTGTTGGCTTTGTTATCTCCGCCAACACTAAATTCAAATTCATAACCATCAACAGCCATTTCAGGTATGTTGTCTTTACCTCTGTCACCACCATTACAAAATACATATTCATGTTGATGACCAAATGCATTTCTAACTAACGTTAAGCCTTTGGTTACACTTCCATCTTCATCATCAACAGCATATACATTGTCTACCATGTCCATACGTTGTATGATTAATGCACGTTCTTCAAACGGCATAAAAGGTCTGCCCTTCTTACGGGTCAACCATTCGTCACTGTTTACTAGAACAACTAATTTGTTTCCAAATGTAGCCGCTTGTTCTAAAAGGTTTATGTGCCCACTATGTAGTGGATCAAAACCTCCACTGACAACTGCTATTTTCACGAATGGAACGGTCCTTTTTTACGGAGTTGAATCTGTAATTTTGCTTTTGCCTGTGCATGTTTTCTAGTCTTTCTTTTGTCTTTCATCCACTTAGTTCCAGTAGGCTCATACTGTCTTTGAGCCCCGGAGGCTTCCATTTCTCTAACCTGTTTAGACCAACGTTTTTTTGCTTGGTCTTTCATTCGTTTTTTCTTCTGACTAGGCTTTTCAAAATATTGTAGTTTAGACATAGTCTTTTGAAACTCTGCTTTTTCTAAACGTTTTTTCAATATTCTTAGTGCTTTGCCAACATCGCCATTTCTGACCTCAACACCCGGTTTAAAGAAGTCTAAAAATTCTTCTTTCTTTGGAGCATCGTCACGTTTTTTAGAATTGAAATCTCTAGTAAACGTTTTATTATTGTTATTCTGTCTGTTATAACTCACTTTTACCTCTAAGTTTTATTTTATAGTGTCTATCTTTTTCACTATTGCCGTTAGTATACACAAATACAGGACCCATGTCAACCGTTTTAGGGTATCTATTAAATATCACTTCCTCAACATTTTCCTGTCTCAATTCTGGTGCCCTAAACATTATATTGTGTAAACTGTTTTCTACAATGCTTTTTAATCCTCTTGCACCAACCTTTTTCTCTACAGCGATTTGAGACACATCTTTAAGATATTGTTCCTCAAACTGTAGATTTATTTCATCTAGCTCTAATAAACGTTGTACCTGTGTGATACAACTGGACTTAGCATTAGTTAATATGTTAAACATATCATCTTTGTCTAAATCTTCTAATCCTACAATATTAGGTAGCCTACCAGCAAACTCTGGAATTAGTCCATAGCTGATAATGTCATCATGTTCCACATGGTCTAACCAATTTACATCAGTTTTTTTACTGTGAACCTTTTGGTTGAATCCTATCGATCCTTTCTTTAATTTTTTATTTACAATCTTGTCTAACCCTACAAATGCTCCGCCTACTATAAACAGTACATCTTTAGTATCAAATTCAATGAAGTCATCCATACGCTTCGAACCGTTAGTAGAAATCTTTACAACGGTCCCTTCTATTAGTCTTAAGAGTGCTTGTTGTACACCTTCGCCACTAATATCCTTTGTGCCGGTGTTAGACTCACTGCTACGAGCCTTTTTATCAATCTCGTCTATGAATACAATACCCTTTTGTGCTTTTTCTACATTCCAGCCACATGTATTAAGTAGTCTTTCAATTACACTTTCAACATCTTCACCAACGTATCCTGCTTCAGTAAGTGTAGTTGCATCTGCTATAGCAAATGGCACACCTAATTTTTTAGCGAGTGTTTGTACAATAAGAGTCTTACCTGTTCCTGTACTACCTACTAATAGCACATTACTTTTTTCTATGCTGTCTTTGTCATCGCTGAAGTAAGTCTTCTTGTAATGATTGTATGCACATACACTTAAAATTTCTTTTGCATATTCCTGGCTTATAACATATTCATCTAGGTAATCTTTAATTTCTTGTGGTGTTGGGATATCATCGACATCTTTTTCTGTTTCTAAATCATCACTCTCGTTTATAATTTTATGACTAATGCTGATACACTCATTACATATGTATGAGTTAGGGCCTGCTATCAACTTACGCACATCAAGGCGAGCCTTACCACAGAAACTACATTCTAAATTACTATCTTTGTTGTCCGACATTATTTTGTGGAATACCTCAGGTTGTCTGGATCTGGTTTATCATCGTCTCCATCAGTTGGTAATGGTATAGCCCAGAACCCTAATTGACGATTAACTTCTTCTTCACTTGTCTTGTTAAGCATATTTAATATTTCTTCCTCAGTATACCCTTCTTTATTGAACTCGCTTTCAGACATAATTCTTGCGGCTTCAATTAAGTTGTTTGCATTAGCCTTTTCAACGACAGAAGGCTTGATTGCTAACTGCTTTTCTAATTCTTCTATCTTGCTTGTATCAGTCCTAACTACAACTACTTCTTTTCCAGGTACCTGTACAATTTTTTCTACGACTCTTTCAGGTCCGGGGACATTAACGATTCTTTCTGGTCCGGGTACTTCAACAACTCGCTCGGGTCCAGGGACTTCTTTTTCGACAATGCGTATTGTCTCCTTCTCGACCTCGACTGGTTTCTCAACTGTGACAATCTTCTCGATGACCTTCTCAACTTCTATCTCCTTAATAACTTCAACGTTTTTAATTACTTCTACTGGAACTTCTATTGTCTTCTCTATTATAACTTCTTTCGGCTTGTCATTCAAGAGTTTTAATGTCTCTTCGTATTTTTTATTTAAGGATTTAAGACTTGCTTCTAGTCTTTTTTTTTGGCGGCACTTTCTGCCATTGCAGTAGCGGCATCTTCCGCGGCTACCATTTGTGCTGTACGGTCTGCAACAAGTTGTTCTTTTAAATGATTAACTTGATGTTCGTACTGGTCGACTAAGTCGTCCGCAACATTGCCTAAATCCTTACTATCCCAATTCTGTTCTAGTTCGTTCTCTGGAGGAGGCTCTGTTGGTGTTGGAGGTACTGGAGGTCCTTTGGACTCTAAGTTAATACCATACCTAAGTAATGTTTGGTTAGCGGCAATAATTAATATAACTGCTAATGGATCAAACACAAATACCAGTAACAATATAAACAAACGTACTGCTTTGTCTAGTACTGTTGCACTATCGTCACCGTATACCAATTGGGCCACATATTTAATAGGCCCTACTTCCTTTTCTAATTCTCTTACTGTGCTTTCTGCTTCGAATTTTTCGTCTTTAATTATTATCAAATCATCATAGATTGTATCAATTTGTTCGTTGTAGTCATCGATTTTTAGTAATATACCGTCTTGATCCTGACTGCTGTTTTCACGTAAACTGTTTATTTCCTTGTTAGCATTGTCTATAACAGTTTGTGCCTGTGCTCTGTACTTGTCTATGTTTGCTTGTTGACTGTTTATGTCTTTTTGTGCAATTTGCCTTAGATTATCTTTCTCATCTGATATTGCATCACGCTCTGCTTTTTGTCCTAGTCTTACTTCGTTTGCTAGTGCAACGTTGTCTACTGTTTCTGTTTCAGCACTTCTAAATATTCCGCCACTGTCTGTTTCAGTTGTAACTGTGCCTTGATTTGCATAACTGTCTACAATTTTATCTAGTGGTATTAATTTGCCATCTTGTGCTTTGAGGTCAATAACTAGTTGATCTCTTATACTTTGAATTTGCCCTTGGGCATAATCAATGTCGCCTTGTACTCTATCCCAGGCGCCATCTCTTATTGTTTCTTGTTGTTGTATACTGGAACTAACATCTAGTCCACCACCAGTTTGTAAACTAGCAATACGGTCTTCTAGTATGTCTATCTTGTTTTCTTCTCTAGCAATCTTGCCTTCGAGTCGTTCCACAATAGCAAAAGCATCTCCGCTTTCACCTGCTTGGTCTAAGTGTGCTTTTGAAAGGTAACCAAATATACCCATTGATGTTATTAACATTAGTACTGCAACTGCAACACTTAGATATGTTTTTAGTAATATACCTGTTTCGTCCCAATACCTATAAAGCCAACTTGCTGTGAGTAGTTTACCTACTTCTAATACACCTGCCATTACTGCAATTGGCATAGCGGCGGCACTAAAAATGCTCATAAGTCCTATAATAGAGAACCAAGCGGCTACACCGGCAATAGCCAAGGCGGTAAGTAATGTTAATATCCCAAATAGCATAACATATATTTATCTAATGCTAAATACTATTATGGAACTTAATTGGACACATAGCCCAGAGGCATCTGAACTAAAATGCATTATAAACGACAGCCTATGGTATACCACTAATAACGGTGGTGCTACTATAATTAAAACATGCTGTGAAGATAGTATTACTACTCAGACAACATTACAACACGACCCAGGGAATGATCCTTGGCATAATGAAAAGATTTGGCTCGCTGAACAATACCCAGAACTTGGACCTTTCGAACCACTTGACGTAGATGACGAGTTGCAAGAGCAATGGATGATTGATAACGATTGGACAGTTGGAGCATTTCCGGCGTTTGGTGTAAGTCATGATGGAACTGATTATCTAGACAGGCTACAACGATTAGGCAAATTTCAGGAATTCGGTGACTATAAAACATTAATATACGATAGAGACAACAGAGTAGCATTAGTACAAAATCAAGACACAAATGAAACATTCAAACGTGAATGGTGTGACTATGTTGATGATTTTTATAACTTGCAACCTTGCTGTGTATTCCCTGACAATCCAGGTCTAACTAAGATTACTGCTGAAGAGCGTGACGAGTTATTGGGCCAGCGTTAATTTATAAATGTACTTACTTGGCATGTGTGTAATGGCATATTACTGCCATTCGAAGCCCAATGTATTTCGGTATGGTCAAACTTCCAAACATCTCCTGCTTTAAAGTTTGATATGTCCTGATTTTTAAAACCTACAAATTGACCAAATACAGCATCTTCTAAAAATATAAGATACCTAAAACATTGTTCAACAGACACGTTATGTTCTGTTCTAAGTGTGTAAAATGAGTCTGAATGTGTTGGTAACAGTATGTAACTAGGTATACATGTCCAACTAACTGTACCTTTATCAACATTTAATGCTTGTTTAAATTTATCTGCATCAGGTAATTCTTGGTTAAAACTTTGCAAAACATATCCATTTGGAATTTCTTCAGAGTGAACATTATTTGGCTTATTGTCATATGCTACTTTTCTAGCATAATCATGATTGTCCAAATTGTCCTTCCAAAAGTTACTTATGTTTGTACAATATTCTAACATTGAATTACCTTATGATTTTCTACACTACTTGCACTATTTAGAATACGGTCCAAGTGCTGTTGACCTTTATTGTTTAACTAAATTTTACTTTAGTATGGTCGTTAAGTTCAACAGTAGCACTATTATGCTCATGTTCTCTCACTGTGGTCTTTTGTACCCAACATCTTCCGTTTGTTAATTCCTTAACAATTTCATCTGCTTTGTCAAAAGCCATTTCAGCAAACCTTTCACAACCTGTATGCGATACTAACCGCATATCAATTAGACCTTTGTCTTGTAACAGTTGAATAGTTTCCATTTCTGGATCATTCTCTGCTACCAAGTAAGTATGGTCAAACATGTGCTTCAACCATTCTTTAAGTGGCTTTAATCCACCAAAGTCTACAATCCAGTTACTCTCGTCAAGTTCGTCTCCACCAAAAGTGAATTCAAACTGTAATGCGTAACCATGAATTAAGTTACAGTGGCTATCTGCCTTCCACTGCCTAAACGCACAACTATGTCCAGTTGAATGCGAATATGTTTTACCTGAATAGAATCTCTTATTCATTATAGACTCACTATCTTTGATGTTTGTTTTTTGTAGCCTTTAGCAACTTCTTCGCCAGTAGCCGCCATAGACATAACTTGTGATGTGGAAATTTTTACTGTTGACTCAGGCTCTATAGTCATCATGTACGGCATTAACCCTAAACCGTTTTCACTACGCCCAACAATTAATGGTTGCTCGATAGTGATTTCATTCTTATCTTCTTCTCTGAGAGTGCCTACCAGTTCTTCACCAGTACTAAGTCTGCATGAAACAATCTCGCCTTTCTTTACTACATTTAATAACATAAGGAATTCCTCTAAATTTATACAGTATTATAACGCACTATTTAGACTATGTCAAGGAAATTCCTTAGTTATTCTGGTAAAAGGTATTATTCGCTTTCCATTATTGCTATTGCTTCATCGTAATCTGCTTTACTAACTACTTCTTCACGCAATAACTTTTCTCTGTTTGCCATGTGCTTCATCTGAACTTCTTCTTTACTACCACCGAAGTATGCTACTGCATGTCCTTCTTCGACTAGTATAGATGTTGCTGGTCTCCACGAATCTGTCTTAGCATCATATACATCAAAGTCGCCTAGTATTCTACCAAACTTACCTTTCATGTCTTCGCCGTCTTTGTTTATTTGTGTTTTGAGAACACATTTCTCACCCATCAACGATTGTAGTCTGTGCTTAGCCGCTAAACCAAATACTTTTTCTACCTTGTCTGATGTTCTTGATTCAGGGGTGTCGATGCCCATTATCCTAACTCTTTCATCTGTTAACTGAACACCAAAACCTAAATCTATATCTACGTCTACTGTGTCTCCGTCAACAATTTTTACGACTTTACAATTATATTCGTACATTGTTACTCCTTGTATTAACAACCCCATCCTACTGGAAGTTTGTATAAGAAGTATTTATCGTTTAACTATAGTTTTAATCGTTCCTAACAAGGAATGTATGATTCTCTATAACAGTTGTTCTAGGGTAAACAGTACTCCAACTAGGAGTAGAAATATTATGGTTATAATAATGTGTTGCACCACCTGAAACATCTCTGCTCCAGCCGTCCATAACCTGAATAGCAGTTTCTACTGAACGTCTCCAATCACGCATGTTGGCTTCAATCACTCTGCCTTTCCTAGGCGCTTGTCTATATTGTAATTGTACTATGTCTCTTCTGCCATCACAATACCAACTGAATTGACACATATCTCTAATTACTTTATCGTTCCATGTCTTTGCTTGTAACACTACACCGCAAATTGTATTAGGATATTTTTCATGTGCTACTCTATTTTGCACTACATGGGCAACTGCTGTTTTTCCTTTCCAACCTTCGCCTCTGGCTTCGTAGTAAATGTTAAGCGACATGCAATATGTTTCTTCAACACTCTTTACATCCATCGGTGCATTTCCTACCATCATTGACAGCATTATTGTTTTTGCTGTTAATATACTTGTTTCGAACATAGTTGTACCTACCGTTATATATGCATATATTATACTAAAAAATGTGGTGTATGTCAAGAACTTAAACTGACTAGTTTATGTATTTACTTATCTGTGATGTCTACAAATGCTATTCTAGAGGCTTTAGCGAACGCTTCATCTCCAGTCATTTGAACACTTTCATGCCCTTCCATAGGGTCTTTTACTTTGGTAATAACAGGAGCACCTATCCTACTCATATCTTCATTGAACTTTAGCCATTGGCTGTCCTCTGGCTTTAACTTCCTGTCACTAACTATTGCATCAACAGGACATTCTGGTTCGCATATAGCACAATCAATACAAATGTCTGGGTCTATAACTAATGTATTCTCTAGTTCGAAAAAACAATCTACTGGGCAAACTGCAACGCAGGCTGTATGCTTACAGTCTACACACTCCCCTTTAACAACATATGTCAATTCATTACTCCTTATTAACTTTTACTACCATATTTAACCAAATCATGCTATAACTCGTCTATTCATTGGTAATAAAGTAAATATTATTAGCTGATTGTACGAACCAGTTGACAAGTACAATATTGCACCACTCATCAAGATGTGCTAGATAGATTAGGAACTAAGAGTTCCACAGTCAGCAACACTTAAAGACTCCGGAGTCATGTTTGTGTTTAAACTTTGCAGGTACAGTTGTTCACTGGCTAAGTTCTTAGCCTTTGCCTCGCATTGAATGTCGAATTGGTCCCAAAAGGACAATGCCCATGCATTGGCTTCTTTGTTGGGATAATAGTCTGAATGTGCTCTAAGTTTTTGCTTCTTGGCACCTGCTTCTAGTAATGCAGGTAAGTCTTGCATCTTGCTGTGATTAATTTCTTCGCCTTCTTGTAATGCCATTGCTAGACCGTGGTCTCTACTGTAACTGTAATGCATAGCAGGTCGAACACCACGCCAGCTATCAATAACTCGCTTGACTCTATCATCATCGGCTTGTATGTATTCTTCGTCACGTATCCAGTGATGGTGTACATCTAGTACAAGGGCAACATGGTCTGCTAGTTTAAGACTTGCATCTAAGCCATGGCACATTTCATCGTTCTCGATAGTAATAGTATTTCGTGCAACATCGGATAGTCTAGGCAAAATATCTATAATACCTTGGTAACCGAGTTTACCTGAGATGTGTACGTTAATCTTAAAGTCTTGGAATTCTTCACCGTAGCCCATCCACCTAGCCATGTTAGCATGATACTCGAACTCTTCTATACTACGCTCAACAACATCCGGAGTAGCACTAGCAAGAACACAAAACTGCCCGGGATGAAAAGAAAGACGCACATCACGACTTTTAGCCAGCTGTCCAACTTTAGCAAATCCTGTTTCCAGCATCTTAATGTTTGTAGCATCCTGCCACATATATTTCCAATCATCTTGTGTTGCTCCGGGTAACTGGTTACTACCTAAACGTACCATTCTACGCTCTGCAGGAAGTGTACTAACATATTCAACTAGATTGTATGCCGCCTGCATATTGTGTTCTACTATCTCTAGCATACGGTCTTCTGCTACAGCCTTATCTTGTCTGTTAAGCCATGTAATAGTAGTCTGGCGTTCTGTAAAGTTCTGCTGTAATTCTTTAAGTACTTTAGGCTTCTGCGTCTGGTCAGGGTCCATATACTTACAGCAAAAGCCGATACGTTTCTGAGATGTGTCAAACATATAGTAATACCATATCAATTAATTATGTCCTTATTATACACTACTATGCATATGTTGTCAACTAAATACTGGTATGAATAGTAAAGATTTTGATGGTATAATTGCATGTGGTGATAGTTTTACTTATGGCCCTGTAATTAAAGGCGAGCATATTACTCGCCAATCCAGAGCTACAACCTTATTAAATTCATGGCCCGCTATATTAGGAAAACTAATGGACTTGCCTGTAGAGAATGTAGCCAGGCAAGGAGCAAGTAATTCTGACATATCATTACAGCCGTTACAATCTAACAGTAAGTTTGAACGCCCATTGATAATATTCGGGTTCACCATAGACCATAGATACCCATATTTTGATAATGATGGCAAATTGTATTCTTTAGAGGTTCCGGGTATTTCAGATACTGTTCCAGACGAAACAACATACCTTCACAGACCAACAGGGAATGGCGAGTACAGTCAGGTACCTATGGCAGATAATTTTGTGCAACGTTTTTTATTACCTAATAAAAATTCAGAGCTCACAGGGTTAGACCATCTATTCATAGAAGCAGTCAATCGTGCTATAGCATTTGAATACATTAATCCTAATGCAACTGTGATATGGGGTGATATACACACCTATGAGATAAACTCGCAACATCGTCCAGATGAAGTATTAAAATGGCTCAATGTTCCCAATAGATGCTTTAATGATATAATTAATGGGTTACCATTAGAAAGCATATCGTCTACTGATGATAAACGATGGCAAATGTCAGATACTGACTTACATCCTAATGAAAAAGGACTAATCAAGTACGCAGATACTATATACAAATATATAATCAGTACAAGCAAATAATAATCAACATAGCATAAATACAACTATAGAAAGTTTACAGACTTCTATATAATCGATTATGTAAAACGTTGGAGTAAAACGAAATGGCAGATACAAATAATTTTTCGCAAGTAGGACTGGGCAATTTAGTACAGTTTGGCAAACGCGGTTTAAAAATTCTAACAGACACAACAGATGACTATTTCAAGTTCACTGATAATGATGGATCAACAATGGTCGAAGTACGTGGTGCAAATGCTACTGTGGCTTCTGCCTTCCTTACTAAAGGACAATTTGATTCATCAACTAATGCCGTTGCTCAGTATGTAAGTACTGAAGTAGCATACAATAGTGGTTCAACAACTTTATTCGAAATACCTGCAGGAGCGATGGTATATGGAGTAACAGTTGATGTAGGTAGCCCGTGGGTAAGTGCAACAGATAACACCTCAATTATTGTAGGTGATTCCGGTGACACTGATAGACTATTTACTACTGAAGATGCTGATATGTCAGAAACATATCAGTTCCAAAGCAACTACATGGCTAGATATAGTTCAGCAACAGATGTAACATGTACAGTAACAACTGGTTCAGCTTCTAGTGGCGTAGCTACTGTAACAGTATTAGTTGTAACAGATGACTTAACTATTAAAGACTTTGGTTCAGTTGCAGATAACGGAAGCGTCTAATAGAATTTGAAGAGTAGATGAATTAGAAAGCACACTTCGGTGTGCTTTTTTTTGGTTTGAAAATCTGCAATCAGATAAATACAACTAATAAACATACATAGGAGCTAAAATGTTTGGATTTGGAAAA
>Ga0209092_10004220_pt1 | contig 12111 bp, 10 predicted proteins | sample FraStrMetagenome_FD_187446 | JGI IMG/M metagenome (GOLD analysis project Ga0209092, IMG submission 187446) | Marine eukaryotic phytoplankton communities from Arctic Ocean - Fram Strait ARC3M Metagenome (SPAdes) (version 2) | ecosystem: Environmental > Aquatic > Marine > Oceanic | place: Fram... | reverse complement strand
CACATCATAAATATACAGATAAATAAAATTCAAGTTGAGATGAGGTTGTATTATCAATTTAACTTCGAAACATTGCGTTTGTATGTCTGGTTACTTTATTATATTATCAAATTGTGTGTGAAACAAAATATTGCGTCGGACACATCATGGGGTGCAGTGTAACCACCTGCACGACAATTCAGCCCCATACCCGCAAGGCATCGATAAGGTGCGGCAGACATTATTATCCCGTTTTTAAAAACCATATCCGGCCCCTATTAAACTGCCATTCTTTCATAAAGGTTCTATAGCAGAAATCTAGTAGTACTTTCCGTTGGCCTTTCCTTGGGCATCAAGAACACCAGACCAGTATTGAGATTCGTAGTTGAGCTTTGCGTTAACATCAACTTGTACTTGGATGGAGCTTCCGGACTTCTTACAGGCGAAAGTTGGGACTCCAACAGGGTCGAAAATTCCTCCGAGAAGCTTTCCGATTCCAGATGGGCACCAGTCCTCAACAGCTCCGGTCTTAAGGTTGAACTTAGTTCCAAGAACAGGGTCCTCAATAGTGTTTCCAGAAACCTTTCCGAAAGAAAGAGGTTGGTTTACGGGTGGGCACTTATCTCCAAGTGCGTAAACGGCTCCTTTCTCGTCAACGGCAATGCAGATAGCAAGTCCACCGGCAACACCAGAAGTGGCACCTCCGGGCTTGGGGAGGTCTTTCACATCAATGCATGGAACATATTTCACAGCTGGCTTGAATGGTCCGGCCATGTTAAGAGAAGTTTTGCTGGTGAACTGTTTATGGAAAGCGTCATGTGAGATACATCAGAACTATCATTATTACATCACACGTTTTTCAATACTTACAGCCCTTGGAACAGGGGATCCAGTGAAAGCAGCAGCTCCGGTGGCAAGTACGGCAAAGATGGCAAGCTTCATTTTAATATTTTAGACCTGTTGTGTGAGAGAAAAAGAGAGTGAGTAATCGTGGAACAGGAAATTCAACAAAATTATTCAGCCACCCAACCACAATTTCCTCAAGCCCTGATAGATTGACTAGAAACCAAAGATGCCAAAGAGCCATCTGTATAATGATGTTGAGGCTGCGTTATTTGCTCTTGCAACAGATGATTTTGCGCACTTGTCTACAGTTAAGTAGTGATGACTGGGAATGTAGCAAATACTTTGACAGGAGACGCATAGACGATCTCTTTATTCTTTCGTTTCTTTAGTATGTTTGGTGCTGCCTCCATCATCTTCGGTAACTGTACTGGTCAGGAGGACGGCTTTGGTTGGGGATTTGGTGCGGAAGGCAGAGAATCGTTTTCTTACCTTTACGAGTTATGTGAATTGAAGAATGTGATACTCTGTTGTCGAGTACGTATGTTAAATTCGATACATTGGACTTGTTTCCAATTTTGGTTAGAGGCAGAGCAACAGAAGAGAAGAGAATCTGGCGATCTATTTTTCTACATGGTTTTTCATATATGTTCCGAGTGACATATCCAAAGTTCAATATAGCACGCGATTTACGCAATCAACTAAATTCTGGAATATTGGAGTCTACGAATTTTAACAGCTATCTACATCATAGAACTGTTGAAATCTTATTCTAATGTCGTCATCCAATATTCGTCACTTTTTTGGACTAGAGAATATGTTTGAAATCGTATTTTCGTATGTTGTTGGTAATACCAAGTTGAAGATGTGTATGAAAATAACGTAGATCTCTATTCTAAAATTTTGCATATCTTGCTGCGATCAAAACCTCAATTATAATTTTATTTCCTGTAATAGGGATAGGCTAATTAACCGACAATGCAGCTATGTAAATCACACCAGTTTCGTTTTATTTAGGAACAGTAAAAATCGAGAATTTTGTTCTGAAAGTGCCAGCAGTGCTTCCCATCAAAATGTACGAAAAAAATCGCATGATGACGAGAAAAAGAAAATGTATGTTGGATGTTTTTTAGGAGTAGAGCAATTGTATAGAATGGAAATGATGTCAAGGACACGACCGAGTCAAAACCGTAGAATACTGTTCTTTCAGAGCCAAAAAAGAAAATAATCTCTGCTGGCAAAGGGAAAAAACGAGATGCATTTTAATGCAAAAAAACAGAAGGTGATAAAAAGGATTCTTGTAAATGAGTCAGCTATGAAAAGTAGTTCGAGACTTATGAAACTAATTTTGTATAGAAAAAATTCTCAAATCACTTTTCAAAGAATATGCATTTCAAAATTCAGGTTTGTATCTTCATAAAGTGCCATTTCGATTATTTGATGAAGCAATGACTTTATTATAAGGATTATTTATTGCTTCTCTGTATTAATGCATATTTTTAAATTGAATGAAACAGAGAATTCAAAACAAGCAGATCAAGTAACGAGATTTTTCTGAGCTTTAAAATGATTGGATTTACATCCGAATTTTCAAAATTCAACCACTTTGTAGATTATTCTTCTTTTGTTTTTCTTTGTAATTGTTAGTTAATTTATAATAATGATAACATAACAAAATATTTAGAACAACTTCCTATAATGATTCCTAGTTCATTTGAATTTTGAAGTACCAACTGGTCACACCTAACCAATGCATTCTATAAAAGGTTGAGCAGGTAGTAATAAGCTAAAATTTTCAAGATTAATCATGTTGTGACTTTTGAATATTGTCGCGTTGCATGTTTCTTTTACATTCGTTATTCCCAAGTGGGATATGACCACATTTTTTGAAAGATTGTACCATAGTCCACTCCATATTTTTGTAATTTGTTGGAGCGACTTTATCATTGAAAGTGAGTTTTCTGCTTTAATTGACAAATATCTACAAATTTCATCACTCAAACAAGCACTTCTTGTTCTTGTTATTAGACATGCGCATCTGGTGCTCCAACAATATTTTCTAGTAGCAATCCCAAAGTGGACCCAGGGCTTTGAAGTGACAATACCTAAAAGCGATGCGCTACATAAAGATATCAATACATTCTTCAGAGACGAACAAAAATTTGGTACTATAGAAAATATGTTTTGTTGAGTTATTGGCCATAAGTACAGTGAAATACAGCAAAGATAATATAATCAACTCAATATCAACCAAAACGACTCACAAAACATTAATGGGGTGCTATATTTATTAAAGAAATGTGATGCCGGTGATGTCACTTCGTCCACTAAGAAGGTATCAAGTCGATGGAAATACAGACACGGAGCTTAGCTTGAAGCTATCATATACAAAAATGTATTGGAAGGCAACCAATATTGCAAAAATGAAGGCAGACCAAATTGCCCAAAAGTGCAGTCCGTCAAAGTAGCACAAGAAATCTATACCAAAAAGAGGAAGAAGATGAAAATGCAACATTCAAGGAATATTTGTTGCAATTTGAAGTAGAAATAGGTTGATATTCAGGTTGATGTACGCATGCATAAAGGACATCCTACATCTTCTATCTGCTGGTCAAATAGTGCTTCTATCAATTTTAAGGCATGAAATAGTTCTCTCGTACGTGCACCATTATCATCTAGCAATTCTGTTGGATTGATGATACCATGGTTTGTATACAGATGTTGTTGTATAGCTTTAGTAGAGACGCTTTGATATCTTACATGGATGTTTCGCAAGCCTTCAAGATAAGCCTCATCAAACATTGCCAACAGTTGATTTTTTTTGAGCAAGATCTTTTGCAGGATGTGTTTATCATATTTTGTGCCTTTCTTTATGTTGACATTCTGTTTCACCAACTGGATTGATAGATGCAATAAAAGCGTGCCCTGTTATGGTTTGGTATATGGAAGGTAGTATGGTCAGGCCCAGAAGCTTGTATTTCACATTCTGAACAATTGCAGTTATATCATTATTTTTTTTTGCAAATTTCCATCTACAGATACTAGATGAGATCCTTGTAACTGACTTCCACATCAAGTAATTTTGCCTGATGGTGTGCCTGATGGTATGCCTGTTCTGCAGTTTATCAATAGAAGTATATCTTTCATTGTTTTCTTATTGTCTAATTCCATACCCAAAAATAAGTGGTAACAACTTATTTTGTATTCAACTTCTTACATTGGTTCATGTGGGCTATTTGATAAAAACTATGTTATGTATCTCATCCTTGTGCAGGTTGGTATTTTGAGCTTTGTATATTTTACCTGTGCTACCAAATCCTCAATCAGCTCTGTCAGTATCATTTAGTTTGGTCTCAAATCGAATTGGTGAGTTCATTGAGCATTCTTTTTACAGTACAATTTGTCCAATTTTGTCCCAATTTCAAAATGATGTTGTTCATTTCCAAGATTGTGTATAAAAACTGCAAGGCCTCTCCACTTTACCATATTGTGCTGGATCACCAGCTCTAGTAGGTTCTGCTAAGAATTTGGATTCACAAATCACTTCTCTAAATTTAATACAATTTTACATTCTACCACCTTGATCTATCCTCGCAACCTTTATCTTACATATTTTTTACCATGACTACTCAGAAAAGATTCTTGTATCTCCAACTAGCCAAGGAGTTTGAGTTGTTAAGTCCAGATCCATTTCAATTCGTTCTCTTGCACAAATTAAGTTGAAGTTTTAGATGATATACTCAATAAATGCTCCACTTGTTTCTTCTGATAGGTTAAGAGATGAATGATGCATCACTTTGCTGTTATTATGTAAGAAATGAGAATTATATACTGGAATAGCATTTTCTTTTACTATATATTACTACGGTCTCATTCCTTTTCCTGTCATTTTCTGTCATTATGTCCTTTATTGGGAGGGTTGCGATTGCACTGCTTTGTCTTTAATTGTGGCCTTATCTGAACCGTAAATGTGAAGAGCAATTTCTGCATCTTCTGAAGTAATTTTACAATCTCAAATCAAATTGATATTTTGAATTTTTAGATATTTCGCATGTGATGGCCGTCCGATTTTTGTATATAGAATTCTAGCTTCTTTTGCTTGTTTTAATTGTCGTTTAGTAAATTGTTATTAATTTAAATTTACTAATTTATTATTACTAATATAACCATTCAAATTAACTTCATGAACGTACAAACCAATCAAGTGCTAAACAAAATGCATTGTATCCTGGTGACTTCAAAGCAAGGAGTGGGATCTGCAGGGCCAGTTTTATAGACAACATTGCCTCACATTTGATAAAGAAAGGATGTTGGCTAACTAATCAGGGCTATACCATACTGTCCCATTATTTGGGATATCTCCAATCTGCCTAGTAATCGCTTCTCCTCCATTAGAATCAAGACAAAGTTCAGCATCATCTTCAGCAGGACGAATGTTTTTAAGCAGTTGGGGATTACAAAAAATGTCACAATTGCTTTGGCTATCAAGTAGGACCCAGTTTGATATAGATTAGGTAATTGCTAGGTCAAAGGAAATTTGGAGGGGCGAATGGTGGTGCTAATGTGCTTGCTGGATTTGTACTTTGTACGAAGGGGAAGCGATTTGGTGAAGGAGGAACAATCTGTTTACTGTTGAGTATATTTTAGCTCAGTCGTGAACTAGATTTTCGCCATTCGGGGGCTTGCATAACCTATAGATTAGGTAATTGTGTGTTAATTAGTAATTAATGGAGGAAGGAGTACGTACGTACACATGTACATACAACATTTGATTTAAGGCCGTGGTATCGATCACTTTTCATCATGGAGTAATTTTCGTTTTTGTCATGGTGTGAATGATGTTGATGTTGGAAGAAAGACAAGGGACATTGATTCGCGTAGTGGCCCTTTTTTTGACATCGATAGCAGGGAATATTTGGAAACAATTGCCCATCTTAACCTGTGACTAGGTTGTTGTTATCATCATTAGAATGTTGAAAGAAAGCAAGACATTGGCGCTGAAAGTTGTTCGAAATTCGTTGATTTGGATTGTTTACATTTTTTGTAGTTTTGTAATTGAAAAGCATGTCGTACGCTTCTGTCATAGCTTTCGGAAAATCGTCATGACCTAAAAGAAATCTGTTCTCTAAATTGTTTGTTAGTTGCCCATATGAATCTTGACTAGCATTTAGAATAAACATAATGGCTAAGGATCTTTCCTTTGCTTTTGCAATGTATGTCTCTTGCACGGTGGATGACATCAAATCTTCATCATCATTGGACAGCTTGTCTAACTTGTAAAAACTTGCTAAAAACAACGGTTGCACGCCAATTTCGCCTCCAAAACTTTCTATATTTTCCACCATCAACTGAAAAGTCTCAAAATATCGATGAATATCGTGATGATAGCGTTGCCTGTAGGAATAAAAATTTTGCAGCTGTTGGAGAAGAGACACAACTGGATGCTTCTTATGCCCACACTCACTTATCTCCTCCTTGGGGTGGTGGTGTTGTATCAGAAATCCTAAACTTATTCTGGAGATTCGTTGGTCAATTCTACATTGTTTTTGGTCTTCCTGAAGTCTTGTTGATAAACAGCTTGGCCGTTATTTGTAAACCTAGTTCTCCTGACTCTTACTGACACGTATTGTTCAGTCACTACCCCGATGTTCCTATGACGTTTTCCCTTGTTCCGCCTTCACCACCAAAAATTACTGGAGTTAAAATTTTATGGTATCTCTGATTCGGAGCCTTGTCGTTGAATGATTGATAACCTCTAACTGTATTGCTTCATTCCAATTAAACTAACATCACACTCCTAATTAAATGCATTACGTACCGTGTCTGCGTACATATATTTAAACTTTTCCTTCTTTGGTCTGTCATCATTTTTCAATGATCTTGCGTTTCCATCGATTCTTATCAATTTCATATTGGATTGATTTTCATTTTCTCCAACAATAATAGATCTCGAAATCCATGGATATGAGTCTTTCATTTTTTTTAGGATTTTTTTAATGAAACCATGTGGAAGCCTTTTGGTTGGACTGTATTGCTTAGCCTCCTCCATTGTATTACATATGGTTATGAGAAGTAAAGTCTTAAGATGTGTGTTGACCTCGTTTTTTGAAATATACTTTTTTTGGATCTCATTGCAACTTGTAAAATTGGGGAAAAACTCTGCCGATAGGAGTCAAAAAATAATACTCATTTGGGTATTCTTAATTCTTCCGCCAACCTTGCCTTTTTGGATGAATTTCCTCGGAAATAATTCACTGCTAACTGTATTTGTGCAACAAATCTACACTTTGTCTGACTGTATTCCCGTTTTTCACATGCCTTATATTGTTTCATTGATTCGAAATTGGACTTGCAATTGTAATCTTATCTTTGGAAATGTCTACCATACCCTTTCTTCTGATAGTCTCTACATCTTCCAAAGGCTCGAATTTGGGGGACATCTTCTTCATAATCAAAATGCACATCTTTATCTTGTTCGAGTAGTGACCTAACAAAATTAGTTGAACAACATTTATTTGACAACAATTAAGTACCCCTATTACCATGCATCTGAGTCTTACATTATTTAATGGTTGAAGGTAAAGATTCTAACATCATGCTATGATCAATATTGCCTAAAAATGTAGAAGTATGCCTGATCTCCACTAATGCCCTGTTTTTAGCATCAGAATACTCATCATCCATATTATTAAGTCACATTATGGATTGTTCTTTATCACTATAAACTCTGTTACTTCTCCGAAAAGTCACCAACCAATAAACCTAAAATAAGCATATATATACCAAAATCTACGTATTCCTACGTAAATCCAATAAAAAAGATCCAACTCAACTATCAATAAGAGACCAATTTCAAGCCTCAACAAAAATTTCATCCATAACAATCGAACTGATTAAATTACTCATTCGAAGAACCATCAAACTGCAAAGTTAGACATTGATTGATAGTCCCGAACCAGCGCCTGCCAATCTTGTATCTGATCCCATCCATCGGATTCTATAAAGATTATCCAAAGATATTACGTAAAAACAAGTATTGTTTCTACGAAAGATAATTTTAGCAAGAGTGAAATGGGCAAGCAACCAATGACAAAATCTTCGCGCCGAGGCCGACCACCGGGATCAACCAATAAGAAACCGGCAAAGAAAGCAAGCGGCATCATTGACAAATTTGTCACGTCTAAATTAGAGAAAACGATTACCACGGTTCAAATTAAGAAAGAGAAATTAGAAGAAGCTCCTAAGGATACTACTAAGGTTATTATATCACCTGAGATAGTTAAGAAACGACGCCCCAAGACCCAAAGACGTTCCTTATCCCCAAATCCAAGAGTACCGAATGACCGAAATAAGGATGTAATAATGGAAAAGAAATCAACGGATGATGTCAAAGATCGCCCAGATGATGCAATCGATGAATATTATGAGATTCCCCAAAACCTATCTGGAACTAACATCTTTTCATATATCAAGAAAACTAAACTGGGACACTTGTTGTCATTACCAACTGAACAGATGAAACAAGTTGTGAAAGCATGGAAAGTAAGGCAACATGATGACCATAGTAAAGTTCAAACAATGCAAACGGCATCCCTGATGTTAGGAATTGAGGAAGCAAAAGATGAAGTAGAATCGGAGGAAAAAAGAGAACTACTTCGTATAAATATGAGGAGCCAGGCTCAAGAAGATTTAGAACAGATCCAGTTCATGAATCTTACGAAATCTTCAAGCCTTGCAGAAGTCCAGATGTTCAATAAAAAGGAATTATGTACCTTTATCAAATATACCAACAAAGATGAAAGTAAGAATGTCCCGTTCGAAATGATGTTAGATAAATCAATGAAAGAAATTCAAGAATGGACACTTGAACTACTCAAGAACATACCTGATAGAGAACACATCGATGATATCAATATGGAACCTGTAAATCGAGATGAAAATAACAACGTTATTGAAATCAATGATTCTGAAGATTTTGAAACTTCGCCCAACAGTAAATCTGTTCAGGAAGTTTTAGAATCAAGAGAAACTGTCCTGATCAAAAATAATGAGAAAGACGACGTAATCGAAACCAACAAAGTCATTCATTCTAAAGATTTAGACACTTCAACCAACAACGAATCTGTTAAGGAAGTGAATAAATCAAAAGAATCTATTCTGAAAATAGATGAAATGTTAAAGGATAAGGAAATCATGCAAGCAAATACTGACACACTACGACGTACCTACTTCCAATTCACAATAGAATCAGGTGTTCCAATTCAATATGATGTGATAGCTTTATGGCCAAAATCGGTGCTCCAAGAGATTGTTAAAACAAAGCGTGATATGATTGCCTCTCAAAAACCAAAGAAAAAGAAAATCAGTAACCTCAAACAAACAAGCAAATACTCAGGCAAGAAGATGACCCAAACAAGTTTAATCCAGCGAGGAAAAGTGATGAATACTTGTCGATATTCCTTAGCTTTTACTATCCCTGATGACCATAGAGGAACTGAAGGCCTGCGCAAATATTTAGTATGATCACAAAATGCAGACATTCATCACTCAGGATGACGACGAATTAGATCGAGAAATTCAAGATGATATGGATGACGATTCGATGGGGTTTTTAGAATTGGAGGATGATTTGGACAACCCTTTCCAAATTGATGAAAGTATAAGTCTCGTGGGTGGAAATAGCGTCTGGAATTTTCAAGGCGACGATGAAACTGTCAGTACTACAGCGGGCAGCACGGGAGGTGTTTCCTTTAATAGCGCACATTTGAGATATTATGACACAAAGTAATGCGCATCATCAGTGGCTTCGAGCACTGCAAGTAAGGATGACAGTATCAACAGTCCGGCTCATGAAGACCATGATAAAGATGATAAGGTCCCTACAATCATCAAAAACCAACTAACGCAACTAAATGATATGGCTACACACAGTATCGCTGAAGAAGAGGCGACAGATGATGTAGCTGAAGTAGCATAGTCTCCAAAGAAATACTTACCAAGATGTCTCTACTGTCTTGGATTAAAGTCACCACAACGAATAGTGGTAGAGTGGAAAATAAATGTGAAAGTGAAAGTAAGAAAAATAAGAAAAAAGAATATAAAAAGAAACTAAAAAAGAAGAAATCGGCAAAATATACCCACAAGAAGAATTTGCACCAATTACATCAAAAATCAAAAATCTGTGACTACATGAACCTACACGAGGACTATCAGAAGGAACTGGCCGCAAAAATCGAATCAACACCAATCGGTGATCACCATGGAGATCTTCATACTAGAAAGAATAAGGAATCTGTTAGAGTTTGGTTTACTAACCCATGCGGGATCGGAATTGACCCCAATAAAATAAAGCACCATAACAGTTTTTACTTTTTATGCTATAAGAGTAAATGTGATATTTTTGGATTGGCTGAGACCAACATAAATTGGCACCTACTGAAAGGATCAGCATCCTTTTATTCAAGGGTGAAGTATTATTGGAAGAAATTCAAAACCGTGACCACCCATAATGTTCACGCAAAACATGGCATCAATCAACGAGGTGGCACATGTGCTGCAGCAGTTAGCCAGATTGCCCACAGAGTTCAAAAAGTAGGCAAAGACCCGTCAGGACTGGGAAGATGGGTGTGGATCGAGTTTGTGGGAAGTGAAAATCACACTACTAGAGTGTATACGGCGTACAGACCGGGTAACAAGCCTCCAAAAACTTCCAAACGAACGACAGTCTACCATCAGCACCTACAATATATCAAAGATAAGAAAATTGATACGAATCCATGGGACATGTTTGATAATGATATTATTATTGATATTAATGAGAATAAAGAAAGTAAAAACATAATATTAATGCTTGATATCAACCAAGATGCAAATACAGGAAGCTTCAATATGAAGATGAATGAAATGGGTCTTCAAAATGCATTCACCACCAGAGACCAAGGAACTTTACCTCCAACACACCATAGAGGTTCTAAACCAATATCGGCCATATATCACACATCTTCCCTTCAAGTGATGCGTGCAGGGATCCTACCGATAGGTTCCGGAGTGGGAGGCGACCATAGGAACATGTTTGTCGACTTCTCTACAGATTCATTTTTGGGACAGAGAATGTATATGGTGCCAGAACACTCGGCAAAAACTCTTCATCTCAATGATACCAGAGTTTACAACAAGTTCATCCAAGTGCTTAGAAATCACCTGCAGCACAATAATATGATAAATAGGGGACACTTATTATATTCTCAAGCAAAATACCCACCTACTGCTGATAGTATCATCATGATGGAAGAACTGGATTCGCAACTAGGTAGAGGGATCACAACAGCACTAAAGAAATGTCGAAAACTCAGAATGGGAAAGATTCCTTTTTCTGCTATGTTCAAGAGTCTTGCAGAGCAGCGGCGACTATGGATGCTAACTCGCAAACGTAAGCTTGGGCAAAAGATATGTTCAAGCCTTATTAGAAGATTAAGCGCAAAGACTGGATATGAAAATCCGCTCACCTATACAATGGAGGAAATTCAATACAAACAAAGTGAGTGTGAGAAATTGTATAATGCACTAATACCACATGCATCAAGCGAAAGACGTCGTTTTTTGGAGGAGCTCGCTGCGATTAGAGCATCTGAATTAAATATCCCAAGATCAAAAATGATCAAACGTATTATGAGAGCAGAGCAGATAAGGGAACAGAACACAATTATCAGATCCCATTTTCCAAAGAGCAAAGGCCCATCTCGACGAGTCGATAAAGTTGAGATAGCCACAGAACACGGATGGAAAGAAGTCAACAAACCCCACGACCTCATAAGAGAATTGCAAAATGAGAATAAAAGCAAATATAATTGTACAGAAAATACTCCCCTAATGAAACCGGACATCCACAAAAAATTCGGTAACTTTGGCGAAACATCATATACGGAAAAAATGCAGAAGGGTCAAGTACCACCACCAGAATCCCTACCAAAACTGACCCAAGATATGCTCCTAAAAACATTGTATTCAGAGAAAGTACCACGAATACCTATTACAATAACAGAGGAAGAGATTAAAAGTACATGGCGAATAACAAAAGAGAATAAAGCCAGTTCACCATCGGGAAGGTATAACTCAGTTTATAAAGCGATGACAATGGATCCGGAACTATTGAAATTTCTAACAACATCAATGAACTTACCTTTCCTCACCGGACACCCTTATGCAAGATGGTCTACATATCTCGACATCATGGCATTTAAAAAGCCAACATCCATTAAAATAGATTCACTAAGATCTATAATTTTGAGT
>Ga0209092_10004218_pt1 | contig 12127 bp, 13 predicted proteins | sample FraStrMetagenome_FD_187446 | JGI IMG/M metagenome (GOLD analysis project Ga0209092, IMG submission 187446) | Marine eukaryotic phytoplankton communities from Arctic Ocean - Fram Strait ARC3M Metagenome (SPAdes) (version 2) | ecosystem: Environmental > Aquatic > Marine > Oceanic | place: Fram... | reverse complement strand
TTCTTTTTCTCTATATTACTTTGAATTTATGAAAAAATTTCAAAACATATTACTCGATTTTTCACTCTTTTGTTTTCTATTTTTTATTTTTTTTTTTCAAAAAAAAAAATAAAAAATTATAGTTTTGATTTAACTGGCGTCGTAATTTTTATACAAAATCTACCATTTTTATCTAAATCTGGTATCATAGTTATATTTTTAACACAAATATTTTCAAATATTTCCATGATTTTTTCTATCATATCTTTCTTTGCTGATTTCATAAAACTTTTATAAGATACCAAAGATGCTGGTGATTTTATTGGTTCTTCTATTTGACATAATTTAAACCATCCTCGTATTATTCTTTCTAATTTTTCAAAATATATTGGCATTTTATATAATATTATAATTAATCTTTAAACTTTTTTATACATTTCTTCGACCATTTCATCATTTGTCTTTATTATATGGTCGTTAACGCGATTTTGGTAATTATAAAAATAAATTGTTAAAAAAATGATTGTTAAAATTATTAATAAATACAATAACATTTAAATATAATTTATTATTATATTTAAATTATTAAAATTTTATAAAGTTTTTTTTTGTTTTTTTCTTTCTTCTTTTACTTTGTTTTCTTTTTCTTTTCATTTTTCTTCTACTTATTGTATTTTTCTTCCTTATTTTTTTTGATTTTCCACCACCGTTACTTTCATTACAATGCCCAACCAGTTTAGCACACCACCCGTCGTATTGGGTTTCTTTTAATTCATAACATTTTTCACTTTTAATTAAAACTTTTCCTGATGGTTTTTCATTTGTGCTACTGCTACTGCTGCTACTGCTACTGCTGCTACTGCTACTGCTGCTACTGCTACTGCTGCTACTGCTACTGCTGCTACTGCTACTGCTGCTACTGCTACTGCTGCTGCTCTTGCTACTGCTGCTGCTACTGCTGCTGCTGCTGCTGCGGTCAAAGTCTTCGGTAATGTCTTGTGTTTGTTCATAATGAACACCAGAGTAGACTAATATAATAGGTTTATTTTCTGGCCATCCTTTGATTAAGGGAATATCATTTTCGGTCGTCATTCTTTCTCCATCCTTTATAAATTCTATTGGATCAAACACTACATTTAACGACATTTCGTTGGTCTTTGAAATAATATAAATTTTTCTATTTAAATAAAACGACATCCCTTTTATCAACCTGTTGTCAGCCCACACTCCCGGTATTGCCATGTGTTTAGTATACTCTTTCCATGTCATTCTAACACAACACCCATTCGTTTTATTGTTCAAATATTCATCGTATGTCGGGTATTCTTCATCGGAGTCTTCCTTTCCTTTCTTTTCGTTCACAGCAATTTCGGGAGCTTCACCTTTCCCCCATCCAGTCATACTGGAGAAAGTATCACCGTCTTTATAACTTTTTTTATCAATATCGGAATTTTTTGGATCAACATTTTTTCCAAATTTAACATCTTGATTTTTTATCATAGCGTCAATAACATCTTTTCGTAATTTGATTACGTCATCCCTCACAAATTGCTTTTCACCATTAATAGTATTTAATATAGCGTAAAAAAAACAATCTCCTGCACCGTCTGTACCCACAACCTCTTTTTTTAGGTTTTTAAGTTGAACTTTATAATCTTTCGCTTCGAAAAAACCTTTATTCAGCATTTCCCGTTCTAAATCAAACCATTGTTCAGTAATATATTCGTGATTTGTATCATTATTTTGAATTTCTTTTTTTTTTTTGCGAAGAATCGTTATTAAATTATCTGCTTTTTTTTTTAATTCTGCTTTATCTTCATTCTTTATGTTATTAAAAACGTTACCCCTTTCAGTTGTTGTATGACTCACCAAATTTTTTGAATTTTTATCTTTTTTATCATAATAAATAACTAAATCAATAGAAAAGTGTAAAAAATGAAAAATAGATTCTTTAAATTTTCGTTTATCATCTTCTTTATCAAAAAAAGTGTCATAATCTACGGCTTCAACCATTTTGCGATATTTTTCGTATAATTTTTTGTTTTTTATAAATCCCATTGTGTCAGCTTCAGTCAATGCATATTTTTCTGTATTTCTGCTGGACAATCCTTTAACCAATACACTGGTAGGTATTGGAAAATAATACCATATCCAATGAGTTTTTTTTTTTCCATCTTTAATTTCTTCTTCTACAGCTTTGTCTAGTTCTTTAGTTTGCTTGTCTTTTATTCTATCAAGAGCGGTTTGAGTGGGTTGAGTGGCCATATTGTTATATATTATATATATTTTTTAATAATCTTTCTTTCGACTTTTTCTATTTTTCTTTCGACTTTTTCTATATCTTCTTTTTCTTAAATTCCCTTTACTTTTTTTTTTCTTTTTTCTACTTTTTTTACCACCTTTCAAATTATTACAATCTCCTTTTACTATTTTTGCACACCAACTACCGTCATCATTATAATTAAATTCCATACATGGTTTATATATAACTCCACCGCTGCCACTGCTGCCACTGCTGCCACTGCCACTGCTGCCACTGCTGCCACTGCTGCCACTGCTGCTGCTTTGGCTGGTGCTGCTGCTTTGGCTAGTGCTGCCACTATTTGGGTATATTTTTCCTCCGAATGTTTTAATTAATTTAACAAATGCATCTTTTTCTTTTTTGTTGTATGAAACCATAAATACCTTTTTTAATTTACTGTCCCTAACAGCGGTCACCCATTCTACAATAGCTTGTATTCCCAATTCCAATACGTTTTGTAGTCCTCTGTATATTGGGTTTTTTTGATCTGAACCTAAAAAAGGACCATTGAATATAGCAGCAGATAACAAAGAAAAAGCAATATTTTTCGCGCTTAATTTGTCTGCAATATTCAAAGATTCTTTATAAGCTTTTTTTAATTGTTCATCTCCTGTTTTGGAATTTACTCTACTTATTGTTCTATAATCAAAAGAATTCATATGAATGACATGATTGCAACCTAACTTATGACCTTGAGTAGGAAATCCTTTTGCTACGCCTAGTGGTAGTCGGTTGGCCATATATTCTGTTCTTTCCTGTTTCATGGCAGGGCCCCCATGGTAATTTATTTCGTTATCAATACCACTAGCTCCAACACCTGTTCCACGAGAATTTGCGGCATTAACAATTACATCTAATTCGCCTTTTAGGATGTCAGCTGCTCGTATTATACCACCCTTTGTTTTACTATTTTTGCTACCTTTTTTAAGTTTATTACCGTCTTTATCGAAACTTTCGTTGCCGTCCCCTAGATGTAAAATAATCAAATTTGCACCACCGATGACTGCCGGTGGAATATAACCCTTTATAAAGGGTTTTATTCCTTTTTCTGCTTCAGTCAGTTTTAAGTACTCATCATGTTTGTCGTCGTCATCTTCGTTGGGGTCGTCGGGGTCGTCGTTTATCAATGAAGTCTGATCATCTTCAAATCTTGATTGGAAATTCACTTTACCATCTTCATATTTTTCAAATATTGTTAATTTTTTTAAATCATTTTTCTTTCCTTTTTTTAATTTTAAAGGATAATAATGACCCCCATTGTTTAAAATAAATAATGTTTTGTTTATAGTATTATACTTTTCATCTGTTGTTAAATTGGGATAAAAAGCCATGACAAAGGAAACTTGATTCGTTCGTCTTGGATTTGCAAAAATAATTATTCTTTTATCTTCTTCTTTTGCTAATAACCTAACCCAAAAAATACTCAAAGCAGAGACATTACAGTTTTTATTTAAATTAAGTTCTCTATTCCAGTTTTTTAAAAGAGATTCTGGATCTTCATCACCTTCAACATCGTGCATTGACGATAATAACGCATTTTTTTCTCCATCGTTTAAATTTTTATTAATTCTATCAAGTATTTTTTTCATTTTTTTTTCAAATTCTGTTACTATATGGCAATCATTATAATGTTTTTTTGATTTAGTAATATATTTATACTCTCTTCCTCTATCACCTTCAATTAAAGCTTCAACTGACCTAGGAAGACATAATCCATCCCCAGGAACAGTTTTAAATAAGAAATATTCTGATAATTTTTCATATTTTTTTTTTTGACTTTTAGAAAATGCATCGCTTTCACTTTGGCCTATATTTTTTAAGCTTTTCATTTCATACCAACCATTTGTTCCTTTTTTATTACGTTCATTATATCCATTTTCCCGTTCTATAGGGCTCAACTGAACGTCAGTCATATAGCTAATCAACTGCTGCACCACCGTATCATGTTCCCATTTACTATCATTGAAATCTTCAATTAAAAATCTTTTCCACGCTTTATCAAATTTATCTTTATTAAAATTTTGGTTCATTCCCTCTTTTGCTAATTTTACGTTATCTTCCCAAGTTTTTCTATCTTTATTTGAAGTCATATATAATATATTATTACATAATAAATTATATTTAAATATTGCATAAAGTATTCATTTTAAAAAAAATTATACCAGTTTCTTTTTACTTTTCCTGATTCTTTTTAACTCTTTTCTTCTTGATTCTCTTCTTTTTCTTCTTAAATATTTCCTACTTTTTTTTCTTTTTCTTCTTGACTTTCTTTTGCGGCCACCTGTTTTACTTACCACACTTGGACTGCAATTGCCAGTAAATTTAACACAAAATTTGTCGCCATATTCTTCAATTTCGACACATTTTTTTTCTTTAAAAATACTGGAACTCATTCTTATATATATAATAATATTATATATATAATTTGCAATTGTTTTTAAAAAATTTCTAAATTATCTTTTAATACTTTTCCTTCTACTTTTTCTATTTTTCCTTCTACTTTTTCTTCTTAATTTTCTTTTACTTTTTCTTATTAATTTTCTTTTACTTTTTCTTCTTAATTTTCTTGACTTTCTTTTGCGACCGCCAGTATCTGTAATAGGCGGAGCCGCATCCTCTTCCTCATCATCCTTCTTCTTCTTCTTCTTCTTCTTCTTCTTCTTCTTCTTCTTCTCATCAGGTTCATCGCCGAAGAAACTGTTGAATGCTAATTTGCTCAACTTTTTGCCAAACCTTCGCATTTTTCCTCGTCCCTGTGGTTGTGTCAAAGGTTGAGGTGCGTCAGTGCCAAGGTTATTGTCATTTCCTCCCTCTTCTCCCTCTCCCTCTTCTCCCTCTTCTTCACTCTCTTCTTCACTCTCGTCAGAATCTGGTATCAGTGGTGCTGGACGTCGTCTTGATGGTGTCAAAGGTTGAGGTGCGTCAGTGCCAAGGTTATTGTCATTTCCTCCCTCTTCTCCCTCTCCCTCTTCTCCCTCTCCCTCTTCCTCCTCTCCTTCCTCTCCTTCCTCGTCCTCTTCTTCTCCTTCCTCCTCTCCTTCGTCGTCCTCTCCCTCGTCCTTTGCTTCTTTTGTGGTATTACAAGGTCCCATAAGTCTAACATTAACCGACCCTTTTTTGCCATCAGTAACGCGATAACATCGGTCGCCTTTTTTTCTTCTTTTTTTCTTCTTTTTTTCTTCATTATTTTTTTTTCTCCTTTCGATGGCCGACACTAGTTTAGATTGTAAATCATCAAAATTTTTTTTCAAATTTTGATTTTTTTTCGCATCTTCTGGTAACGACTTGAAAAATTCATTTAATACTCCAACGAGTGAACTTATGTCTTCTTTACCTATTGCATTCAATAATTCCTGTTGTTCAACTGACCAATTTTTATCTTTTTTTAATTTATTTTTTACCACTTGTACATTGTCTAATATTTCTTTTCTTATTTTTTCCATAATATATATTATATTGACATTATAAATATAAAGATTGATTCGTAATAACAAATTTTTTTATTTTTTCAGGAACTTGCTTTAATTTTTTTAAAAGTTCTAAATTATTTTCTAATAAACAAATGTTTTCCAATTCCATCGCAATGTTACAAATTTTAAGAATTGCTTTGCTAAAATTCCCTATATGAATATCCCATTTTTTCAATTCACTTAATATTTTTAAAGATTCATTTTCATTTTCTACCTTCGACCATTTATAAACAATTTCAACTAAATCATATTGCAATTCATAATTGAACATAAAAGCTGTTTGATTTGCCGTTTCAATATCATAATATTTATTGTATTGTTTTTTGATTTCCCTAATTGATGCTATTACTTCTTCATCATCAATAGCATATTTTTCATTAAAAATTTTATTTTCATCGCTTAATCGAACATCACAAAATATACTTAATACCGCTGTCAATTGTTCAACCGTTAAATTATTAAGAGTTTTATTTATCAAAACTTCAACAAAAGCCAAACTATGAATTTCATTAATACTTGTAGCCATAATACCTTTATTTGTTAGTTTATTATCTTCAACAAACCCTTCATTTCGCAAGATTTCTAAATGTACATCGACTTCATTTTTAATATAATTTTCAATATTATTCATTTTTCTCTCCAAATTCTTAACATCATCCACATCTTTCAAATACGATTCGTATTTTTTAATATCATCTAAAAAAAATTTGTTATCTGTTTCCATCAATTGCATTTCTTTTTTTATTTTCTTTCTTTTTTTAGAGCTTAAACCAAGAACTGTATTTTTCATTTCCAAATATCTTTCTATTTCGCTTTTTTTTGTTCTAAAGTTGTTTTGAAAATTATAACAAAAATTTTGAATTTTGCATTTTAAAGTATCGTATTCGAATTTTACTGTTTTCTTTTGTTTTTCAATATCACTATTTATCATGCTATTTTCTACAAATTCTTTAAAGTTTGTATTATTAGCAGCCATCATTTTAAGCAACATATTAAAATTAATCTTAAATTTCGAGGATAATGTTTCGGGTTTGCCTTCAAAAATACTTGACAATTCATTATTGGAAGCGTGGTCTCGATAAAGATTTTGCAATTGAATTACATTCCCTACAGTGTCCAGACCCCTTCTCCCAGCTCTACCAGACATTTGTGTGTATTCGTGAGACTTCAACAATCTAAAACTTTTACCGTCGTATTTTGTCATGGAAGAAAATATGACCGTTTTTGTTGGCATGTTAATACCGACGGCAAATGTTTCAGTGGCAAAAAGGAGTTTTATGTAGCCTTTGCCGAATAGGATTTCAACCATTTCACGAAAAACAGGTGTAATCCCGCTGTGATGAACCGCAATACCCTTTTCCAATAATTTCGTTAGCCAATCATATTCGGGCAATAATAGATATTCACGATAATTGGGTAATTTCATTAAGATTTGTTTGCATTCTTTTTTGATTGTGCTTGGAATTGTTGAATCTTGGGGAAAGAGTGGAACTGTTATTTTTTGTGCAAATTCTTTTGTTTTTTTCCTTGAGAATACGAAACATAGTGCCGGCAACATATTGTTGTTATTTAAATATTCAACAAGTTTATTCATAACAAAGAATTGATTAACCCTAACTTTATTGTTGTTAAAATATTTGAGTAATTTTAGAATTTTGGAGTAATTTTTCTCTCTAAAAAGTTTGTTTTGTTCTTTTAGGATAATTGGTTTATTAGAAAAATTGTCGTCAATTAAATTTTTAATCTCTGATGGAAATTTTTTGTAATAAGAATCAGGATATGTAATAAAGGAGTAGTGTGTTAAAGGGACAATTCTTTTATCGTGTGAGCATAACCAAGTTTCTTTGCATTTAACGGTTTCAATCCATTGGCAGAACTTTTCGGGTTTGTCGATAGTGGCGGATAAGCCTAATATTTGGATATGTTTTGGTAAGAGCATTATGGTTTCTTCCCAGATTCTTCCGCGGTCTTTGTCATTGATGTAGTGAATTTCGTCGAAAACGACGCAGCCTAATTCAGTATCGATATCGATATCAAAATGGAGAGAAATTTGTTCTTTATTGATGGTGTTTTCTTGAATCATTTTTTTTTGGAAAAGTGTGTTGTAAAGGATTTCGGTAGTCATGATGATGACGTCTGCTTCGGGGTTAAATTTGATGTCTCCGGTGAGGATGCCGAAAGATAATTCAGGAAATTTATGTTGTAAATCGTTGAATTTTTCATTACTTAATGCTTTGATGGGAGTGGTGTAAATGACTTTTTTGTTTTTTTTTGGGAAATAATCGATGGCGAATTCGGCTGGTAATGTTTTACCACTACCAGTGTGTGCAGTAATAAGAACATTTTTATTATCGACAATACCATTTATTGCCCATTTTTGGAAATCGGATAATTCGAAATTCCATTTAGAAAAATATTTAGAATTGCCTTCGTATTTCTTTGATTGAAATTTCATTTAATAATATTATGAATTATACTTTATATTAGTTAGATTAAATATTTCTATATTATATATGACACGAAAAAAGAAAAAGGTAAAAAAAAAGTTTAGTACATCTAAAAGAAGAAAAGGAAATAAAAGGAATTGTATTAAGGGTCATTGTACGTATTATATAGTCCAGAATTCTCAAGGGTATAGTGAAGATAATGGTAATATAATTATACCTGATAATAAAATTTTTCCGACAATAATGGGAAATTTTGAAATAGTACGATGTATTCCACCCACAGGGATATTGATGCAAAATGAAAAGTTAAATTTAAATTTTAGAAAATTGTTAAATAACGGTTTGGGAAAAAAATTTTGGCAAATTTGGAATCAACAATTTAGTAAAAATCTGGATTATCAGCAAAAACAAGAATCAAATGATGAAAATATTGGAATAACACAAATGCCTTTATTGGCAAAAATAATGCAAGTTTATGGATATGGAGATAATTATTATAATGAAATGTTGCAACATAACGTTGATGGTGATTTTGGTATATGGAGAAAGTGTGAATGGAGTAAAACATGGAGATGTGTATTTGATAATAATACTATAAATAAATTATTTAATAATAATAAGAGTATTTATAATTTATTATATAATCAAAAAGGCGAAATGAAATCTTATTCAATGGAAAATCTTATAGATGTTCTTTTGTATAAAGAGAAGATAAGGTCTACAACAAATTCAATACGTTTTGTATTTGCGAGTTGTTCTCCACTGAAAACAGCTGATAGATTGGTATCCCTTACAACAAATAGTGAAGAGAAACAAAGACTAACATATGATAGATATGGCAAAGAATATTGGTATAGAAAATTAATAAATCTCCAACGTAGAATATTTATATTTTTTAAAGGTAATGATAGTTTTATTAAAAAAGTTGGTATTCATGGAAGTATAAATAATAATCTTGATTATAAAAATGATTTGGGTGAAGTAATTTCAATAACCGACGATGATGAAAGAGGTGATATATATTTACAATTTGACGCATTTTTCTTTTGGTTAACGAAATGGAAAAATGACGGTAGATTCCTTGATTTTCAAATGGATTTGGGAAAAGAAAGATTTTATGCAATAGATAGTATCAAATATATATTATATTATTTAAAAAAAAATAATTATGATAGTAATATTTCATATGATTTAAGCGTAACAGATAACGTTAATTCAAGTATATATGACAGATTAAGAGAAAATCATATAAAAATATTTCCTGAAATTTTTCAAGAAATAGAAAATGATACTATGTATAAAACTACAGAAATATCTAATACTTTGCCTATTTCTAACGAATGGTCCAATGTATAATTTAATGATTTATTCACACAACTTTCAAAGAACAATGTTCAAAGAACAATGTTCAAAATAATATTATATCAAACTACTTAAAAAGATTCGAATAAATGTAATTATAATGAGTAAAACAACACAGAATGATTCTAATGTTACACCAGTGAGTGGTGCTTCCCGACAGCTGGGAATTGTTAAATGGTTCAACAATAAAGCTGGTTTTGGATTTGTTACAACACTTGGTGATGAAAGCAAAGATGTTTTCGTTCACCACTCAGGTGTCTCTGTGAATAGAGAGCAATATAAATATTTGGTCCAGGGTGAGTATGTTGAATTTAATCTTTCGAAAAGTGATAATAATGACCATGAATGGCAGGCAGTTGATGTTACTGGTATTCAAAGTGGTCATCTTATGTGTGAGACCCGTTTTTTAAATAAACAGGAACGTACTGATACGGAAGGAGGCGTTGGGAGAGTAAGACAACGGGGTAGTGGACCAAGAGATAGAGGTCAAAGAGGCCAAAGAGGCCAAAGAGGTGAAAGAAATAATTCAAAATGGGTTTTAGACGAAAAAAACGACAATAATCCGGAAGTTTCCGAAGAATAATTATTTTTTTATAAAATTTTATATAATTTTATAAAAATATATAATTTTATAAAAATATAAAATTTTAAATACTTAAAGTTCTTTAAAAATAAAAGAAAATTGATTTAAAAAGATACTTGATAATGTAGAATATAAATGGAAAAAAGTCTTTCAAAAAAAGAAAACAAAATGGAAGAAAAAAAAGAAGAAAAAAAAGACGAAAAAGAAGAAAAGGAGGTTGATTTAATGGATGAAATGAATGAATCATTTAGTTCTTTGTTAACGATAATATCCAGTTTAAAAATTCAAATGACGGGATTGCAGAATAAAATAAAAAGTGTGGAAAGGATTGCGAAAAAGAAGATTAATCAACTGGATAGGAAGAATAAGAAGAATAAGAATAAGGGTAATAAAAACCCATCAGGATTTGCAAACCCAACAAAAATTTCAACAAAATTATGTAAATTCATGGATTTACCCGATGGTTCAGAAAGAGCTAGGACAGATGTAACAAAATATATTATAAAATATATAAAAGATAATAACTTGGTAGACCCAAAAAATGCAAAAATAATTAAACCAAATAATAAGTTACAAAGCTTACTAGATATGAAAGAACATGCTGACCCTTTAACATATTTTAATATTCAACGTTATATGAATAAGCACTTTTTAAAATCTCAATAAATTCTATATGAAAGATAATGAAAGCATTTTTAGCTGTATAACACAGGACTTTCAGGATGTCAGCAGCAGCAGCAGAAGCTGGGATTGCTTTTTTATTGGAACAGGGTTCTTCTGCTTTTTTGCTGGCATTGCATATTTATTAATATTTCGTTTTAGTCTTACAGACAGACGTGAATCATTTAAAAATACTAAATATAAAAAACCCAAATTAATTAACCAACTATTTAAAAAAAAATATGAAAATAATATATTTTTTAAATATTGATAAATACTATATGAATCATCTTAATAAAAAATCTTGGGAATTATATACTATTATTTCATTGTTTTTTCTAACAATTTCTGTAATAACAAGAAAATATTTATTTAATTTAAAATGTAATTTTAATGATGTTTTATTTTTTTATTTATTATTTTTAATACTTTTTTATTCAATATTTTTGATTTATTTATATAAGAAAGAAAAAGATAATTTATTTAAGGATAAAAAAAATGGGAAAACAATCATGGTTGTTACATTTATAGCATCATTGAGTGTTGCTATAGCAATAATAATAAAAACAAAAGCTTATGAGATAACCCCAAACATGTCTTATGTTGATGTTTTAATGGAACCAACTAAAATAATTTTGCTTTATTTATTTTCTATTTTTGTTTTCGGAACAGTTTTTAAACCAGTGGTTTTGATTGGTATAATGTTAACATTAACCGGAATTTTAATTGTTTTAAAAAATCAATAACTTAAAATGTAACTTTAATGACATGGATTATTTAAAATATATGTAAAATCCAGAAACAATTGTAAAGATACCGAATATTTTTTTCAACAAATTTTCATCTAAATTTATAGTATAAAATGATGTTAATGATGCAAATACTGTAAAAACAATACCCATATACAATGCGGCAAAAATGTCAACATGTCCTTTTTTATAAAATTTAAGCGCAGCAAATAATCCAATGGGTGGTAATATCATAAATAAAGATGTTCCAATTCTGCTTTTGAGATTAGCCAATAAACCAAATAATGTAAGCAAAGGAACAATCAATATTTCTGCTCCACCACCAACTATTCCAGCAAATAAACCACTAATCATACCAATAATAGTTAAACCTAAAATATAATTCATTTATATAGATAAATAATAAAATATTTTGTTAAATATAATTTTAAAGGATATAAAATTATATTAAAAATAAATATAAAATGAGCTGGCCACCGACCGCTGAACAAATTCGCGATATTGCGATTGAAGCTTTAAATAATTCTACAAAAAAAGAGATAAAAGTATTATTATATTGGGATAATCCAAGTTTA
>Ga0209092_10004217_pt1 | contig 12128 bp, 10 predicted proteins | sample FraStrMetagenome_FD_187446 | JGI IMG/M metagenome (GOLD analysis project Ga0209092, IMG submission 187446) | Marine eukaryotic phytoplankton communities from Arctic Ocean - Fram Strait ARC3M Metagenome (SPAdes) (version 2) | ecosystem: Environmental > Aquatic > Marine > Oceanic | place: Fram... | reverse complement strand
TGGTCGTTTTGTTTACTCTTGCTTTTGACACATTTGTGACATAAAAAGTCTGTTTTTCTTTCTCATCTCTGGTGTTTTACACACACACACACACACAGGAAAAGATTTTGGACCGACCTCTTGATGACACACATCGGAAAAAACAAAACAATCAAAGAACATCAGAAGCACAAGCGCAAGCACAATCACAATCACAATCACAATCACAATCACAATCACAATCACAATCACAACCACTACTTACATCCTGCACCTTGAGTACAACATCGCCGCTTAAATCATCTAGTTAACACTATCCGCGTTCCATGTCATCTTTGATTCCTAAATCATCATCATCTCATTTCTTGACACGTATATTCATTTGTCTCATACTCATACTGCGTGCGAGCGATGCCAGTTACAAAAGTAAAACGGAGAATAACAATGGCAATAACGACGATATCAATCAGGGACTGACGGCCTTTTTTCTACGTGATCCAAATGATGGTATGTGCCTTGGATCTTTTGGCTTTACAGATTGTAATACCGAAAGTCTATGGATGTATGCGTCAAGGGGGCAGGCGGGGCACAGTTTGGTTCTAGTGCTCTTTCCAGATTCGAATGCGTCGTGTCTTGTTGGATCAGGTTCTGGTTTACGTGGGGGGCCGTGTAATAAGCGTGAAAGTATGCGGTGGGTTATTGAGGGGCCGAATGGAAATAATTTGTATAGGGTAAAGCACGTTGATGCCGGGAAAGAAATGTGTATCGTGAGGTATAAAGCAGGAGGAAAGAAGGACGCAACGGGGCATAAAGCGCGATTGCGAAATTCAGCATCATTGCTACCATGTCATAATTCTTACAGCCCAGAGAGCGAGTCTGGTTATATTCCATTGGAAGTTGTTGAAACTGCAGTAAGTTATGTATTCTGTTTTATTCCTAGTCTTCTGCTAATTCAACTGTATGCACAAAGGTCCACGACGTTGGATTTTATTTCAAAACTGTTGATGGGCTCTGCTTTGATGGCATACGGTTCAGACAATGTCATGCGGATTCTGAGTTTTTATGGGGTATAGGTGTAAATTTTACAAGTAAAGGTGATTTTTCTCGGACACTACATAAATTTCATAGCCCGTCGAGATGCCTAATTGAAGATAGTCCAGGATCACTAGGATTAGGTGATTGTGAGTTGAATTTTGTTGATCCCTTCAGTGTATAATACGCAATTTGTTGATGTATTTATTCTTCTTGTGTAGGTTCAAGTCGACAAGCTCAACGATGGGGGCTCAAGGAAGGAAAGCTTTCACGCGATAACGGAAAAATTTGCGTGACACGTACCATAGATAACTTTGCTTCGACAAGAACATGTACAGAAGCATTCGAATATTTTACGCCTGAGATTCCAGAGGTAAGATTTAAAGATCTTTAAGATGAAGGATTAACTTCTCATTCACTTATATATTTTTGCAGGAGGCTGAACAAGCACGGGAGCAACAAGCAAGAGCTGCATCTACTCCTAAATATAGTTAGAGTGTATGGAATCAGAACGAGGTTTGAATATGTCATACTTTTGGCCAACATGTACTCAATGAGAATAGTTCTCTTGTTTCGCTCGAAACGAAACACTTTGACGTGGTGTCAAAATGTAATGTATCTGTTGCAGTCTAAAGAGAGCTACGCATCATACTCTGAATTCATTCTTTGACTACCGGTGGATCTCTTTACAAAAACCTTGATAAGGATTGATAAGACAAGATTGATGCGAAACCTGCGTCCAGAGCATGTGGCCAATATCGACAATTAAGCAGGTCACTGTGAAATAGTTTGTAATACACAAACTTCTTTAGTAAGTCAATAAAGATCACATTTCAAGAAAGACGTAGGACGAAAAGCTCCTTTACGATTACAACAAATTAGATGAAATTATTTTCATGAGTAAATCTATACAATGGCGATCTCTGTTTTGTAAATAGTATCAGTACTTTTCATCAATTATTTTCGTAGTTTTTAAGTCCAATTTACTGTCGAACAACTATGTCATGATCTGAGAAAATTTGGGGAGGTCTATTTTGAATTATCATCTCGCTATTGTTTCGAGGACAATCTATGATGGAATGTCATTATTTCAATTCATCTGTTTACCTCTAGCACAACTAAGGGTTATCGACACAATTGAAAATTCTAATTTACAAAAATGGTACAAACAACTTATCCATCATATCAGCAATTGGCTACTACTAAATTTGCAATCGTCGGTATGGAGATCTCACTTCTATACGAGCTGACTCATTATATGTACTTGAATTATTTTCGAATGTCACATTGGGCGACTATTTACATTGTTCTAGCATATATCTAGACGTTATAAAGTTCAACGTTATACGAGAATTATTTTAGCAAACGACGCCACCAGATGTTAAAGAAAATGGTGTGACGGCAAAGTTACTTCTACCTTGATCATGTTGCTGCTGGACAGCTACAAATTCGAAACCAGCATTAGCTTCTTGGGTACCTTCATTCGAAGGATCTAGGACTATTCTGTGCGTTACTAGATTTCCGAGTAAAACAGAACTTGCGTTTGCGTTACTATTTTTCTTTAAGGTGCCACCGAAGGGCTTTGGGGTGTGCTTTGTCGTAAAAATTTCAATGTTATGGTTATCACGTAATCTTTGCAGCTGTCTTACAAAATCGGGTGCACCAGAAAGACCACTGGAACGTTTCAGAAGACCTCCTGTGAGTTCTTCTAGCATCCTATCCTTAAATTCTAATGCTCCAACACCATCAATCATTAACAAAAGAGGGGGCGAATGACCAACTCTGTTCGAATTAAACAATTTTAAATCACGCCTGTTTTGTGTTGTAGATATCCCATTAACCGACTTGCTCTTATCCAAACTAAAACGCAACGATTCAAGAACGCATACTAGATCAGTATTATCACGAGGCTGCACAATGTTGATTCTTCCCAATATTCGAACGAAGCGATCATCTACTTGCTTCTCATCCAACCCTCTAGAAGATATATGATTGGATACGCAGGATTTCACAATGGAAGTTATACACTCGATGCGAATACCATATTCCATATCAAGTATAACAACTTTTGGTGGTTCCATTCTGCCTGCCTGCATCCCAAAGTAAGAATAGCTGCTCCTTTTTGCTTCAACAAATAAATCTTTCCCTTCATGATCATAATGTATATGACTTTCCAAATCGTCCGTCGCGATCAAGTAGGAAGCAGCCAAATGTATCAACAACATCGTTTTCCCTGTACCACTCTTTCCGGAAATCTCAAAGAATATTCCACTTTCCTTTCTTCCCTCTTTGTTGCTACACCTACGATGCATCATCTCTGCATTATGACGAAGGACTTTATCAACAAACGATATACCTGTCCCGATTTGACATTCACCTATTCTGGAATAACTTTCATGTTGATGTTGCTGTTCACCAGTGCTCGCTTGAGGATCATATTCCTTCCCGTACTTGCCCCGCATAAAAAAGGCATCGGCGCGTTCACTGAGGGAAAGTGGACGACGACCAGAGCCGCCTTCACCATCGTACAGCAGCCATTCCAACGCCGATTCGTCCGGTTCAGCGGTGTATACTTCGGTATCATTCGTAGCTGTGGAAGACTCGTTCATCATTTTCTTTCGCAAATCTAGATGACGGTATGCCTGCTTGATCGCTCCTCCCTGCAGTCGTTGTGTGTTGGTGTGTTTGTATAAATGTGAAATGTGAGTGTGAGTTTGACAAAAAAATTGAAAACAATTAGACGAGAATTAAAAACTTATAATTTTAGCCAAATAAGAAGCGAGTAACTATGCGGGTAGGCGGATGGACATCATGACATCATGACGTCAAATACATGTATTTATACCGGTACATGCTTTTCAAACGTGTTTTCCTCTTGCCCTGTTGTTTTCTCCTTGTACTTCGAATGCTCTCTCATGATCAAAACAAGAGAAAAAGTGCAGGTAGTTTATTCATAGTCTAGATTACATATTAGTAATACATTTCTTTTAAGTACGAGTATGATTGTTTTAATAAACACGAGGGTCGCATAGCATTTACTGAAAAAGAAAACAAAGCTAGAGTATTTAACGATTGTTTTTACCAGGTGTCAGCGATTGCATATACCAGAAGTAAGTAGTATTAATACACAAACGATGGCATCAACACCCCGAATGCGTCATGCTTCAAGCGACACCAAAGCGACAGTGAATTGGTCTGAGATCGACAAGACCAAATTCTATGTCGTTGGGACTGGAATGTATACAGCATTGACTGCCATGCTACATCCGATATCCGTAATTAAAACTCGGCAACAGGTTTTAGATAAAGGTGGTAACAGTGAAAGCTTTAAATTGTCACGCAACAATGTTAGGGGGCTTTTTCGAGGTAAGCGTATCTCCTAGAAAAATCCCCTTTCTTTCGATCTTAAGCATCGCGCTTTATATTTTCAAAAATATTGGTGTAATGAAATAGGGTTACCAATTGTTCTGACGCTGGCCGTGCCAGCAAGAGTAACATACATAACAGTTTTGGAGGGTGCAAAAGAAATCATTGCAAAAAAGCTTAGAAAAAGTGGCAAATCGTCCGATTCAAGATTTAGTTTTCTTGACGATCAGTTTATCACTTCTATTAGTAATGGTGTCGCTGGTGGTTTGGCAGCAGTTACCACACAAGGATTTGTGGTACCTATGGACATCGTCTCACAAAGACAAATGATTACTGATACACCTTCTCGAGCAGTTGACCTATTTCGTGACATCACACGAAAACAAGGCCTACTTGGACTTTACAAAGGATTTTCTCTATCATTACTTTCTTCCATACCAGGAGGAACAGTGTGGTGGGGAACTTATGGAGGTATGAAGCACTGGATATATGAAAGTTCTTCATTTAGGCACGAAATACGTGACGAGAATATTTTCATGGCGTGTATAATACAAATAACTTCAGGGATAACTGCAGCAATCAGCAGCGCCTCGGTGACTCAACCACTGGATGTTCTGAAAGTGAGGCTACAAGTTAGAGACACTACATCACCTTCAGCGCCCAAGCCTTCAGTCTATACAGTGAGTAAGGATTTACTGTCTTCTCATGGAATTTTAGGACTATATCGGGGATTATTCCCAAGAATTGTACACATCTCCCTCTGGGGTACAATTTTGAGCTCAGCGTATGAGTATCTGAAGTATTCTACAAAAGCTGTCGACAAACAAGAGTTTCTGTGTATTGAAGAAGAGTTACGATAAACATCTCCGAATTTTCGGGGGAGTTGACTTAACAGTTGCGTAAATTGAGTTCATCATTAGACGGATGCAAATTTTTTCACAAATCTATGACTATCTAAATATTAGTAATGAATTATTCAAATAAATTTTTTTCATGAAAATAATTTGTGCCATGTATTCCGTGGGGGATTTCAATCGCAGCTAAAGTAAAAGGTAAGAAATGTAGAGCGACTTCATCGCCAAAAGCAATAGAAAGGATATTCAAAATGATGACGAAGCTGCTTTTCCGTATGGATTTCTTGATGCCACCGTCGCGGGTTTCTTTGCTTCAGGGGTTGCTTCTTCTTGTCCACGTGCTGTTGAAGGACGTTTAAAAGTCGAATTTGTTCGGTCTGCAAGAGGATTTCGGGGTTGTGCCACTTGGTTTCGGTGAGCTGGTGCTGAATTTGGTGACTTAGCAGCACCAGCTGCAAATTGTGCTAATTGATTTGTCCTCGTATTTGTGGAATGATTGGTTGGAATGTTACTCGAAGATTGGGTGATGTTTGAGTTTTGGTTTTGTGCTGACTGATAACTATTAGTGCTATTAGCTGGTTGATGAGGTTGAGGAAGAGAAGTGGCCACAGCGTCATGGTCGATATATGAAGGTGCTGAGTTTTTGAGTTGGGTGTTGCCAGCTGCAAATCGTGCCAATTTATTTATTCGTTTATTCATTGGAACATTACTCGAAGGTTGATTGGTGTTACATCTTTGATTGTTCATAGGTTGATAATTGTTCTGGGCTGCGATATTTTGTTCAAAATTTTTCCCATTTGTTGAATGAATAGGTTTAGTCACAGGTTCACAATTGACATTTACTGTCGGAACATTCGGGTTCAAAGTGTCCTCCTGATTAAATTTCCTGCTTTCAAATGCTGGTTGATTCTGCTGAAGCGGTAGTGTTGGCGCGTTTCCCGTGGAATTCCTCCTTTTGTTATCAAAGTTAAGCGAAGGAGCACTAACGTTTGAGGTTCTACTTTGAAGATGATTTTTGTTTTCCTGAAAAGCCATAGTCGGAGTGCTATTCTTAAGAGGAGTAATATTTTTGTTGTGCGTCGTATCGGGATGTTGAATATTATTCGTATTCAATACACAACTACTTGAAGTGGCTTTTTGATCAGAAGGAACATCTTCAGCTTTCACAACTACTTTCTTTTTAAATCCAAATTTCGATACCTTCTGGTCTACTTCATAATTATCGAGAGCTTTCTGCAATGTACCCGGTGCTCTGTTGATCCCAAATCCCTTTTCGTAAAGAGCTGAATTCAATAATACATACAGATTCAATGATAGTGCACCACAAAGTGAGAAAGAATTTTGAGACAATGAAACTTACAATTGCCGAGCTTTTCTCCGAAATGACGCGAAGCACGTTTCATGGCATCAGTAATAGCAGACTTCATAGCATGAGCTACCGCCGTGCCAATTGATCGGTCAGTAGAGTCTCCTGCACCACAATCTTCTTTAAATGCCCCCGACTTTCGATGCGTTACTCGAACGACGGCAGTATATGCAACAGAATATCTAAGTTTCTCATCCTTGACCATACTCTTACACAAAAGAAAAATAAACGAAAAAGCACAAAGTCCCATGAATAAAGTTTGATAAATAAGTAGCTTACACACGCATTATTCCAACAAACTCACTTCCTGCTTTGTACTTTTAATCTCGAGACTCCATCCATCATACCCAAAAATCTCATTCATCATTCGACTTACACACTCTCCACTCATATACGACAACTGTTTCCCCCCAGGCCCCGGCCTCGTCAGTATATCTCTCCGCAACGGCTTCGTCGCTAAAATCTTACTCACTGGTATCACTTGCTCATTGTGATCAAGTAACGGTTCTCCATTGGGCAACCGCATAATTTCAACAACAAAGGGATCTACTATGGCTGGATCCATCGCGTACTTATACCTGCAGTCGGCCAAAGCACTCTGTTGGGCCGATTGAACCTCCATTGGCTTTTCGTAAGCATTATTATTTCCAACGGTGGACGAGGAATCCATACTTTTTTAAATGCGATGGGTGCTTTCAAGCTTGAATGAATGACAACTGCACTTGCTTGCAATTAAAAGCTGTCAAGTGATGTTTGTCTCTTGTCGTTCGTTTGGAGGAGCGGGAGGGTCTTCACTTTGTGTTGATTTTTTGATCGTTTTTTCTTTGTCGCAATTTTTCGTTTTCCTCGATCTCGACGGTGGCGCTTATTTTTGAGTCCAACAGATACGAAGCTTTGTAGCTAAAGTTTATAATTAACGTTAAAAATATGCAGTTGTACGATTTTTATGTGAGTTTTCAGCTTTCTATCTATTGCAGTCAGTACGGTACATTTACTTTGTTAATATTATATACTTAGTTGTTATATTGCCTCATGAACTATCTCATATATCATATCATACACCCAAAAAGATAACACTATTTAACAAAACCTTTTCCCATTTACAGGATTATGCGAGTGAGGAAATTCCTTTCGAAACGGTACGGAGCATTTTTGAATTTCATTTCTTCCAAAAGCATGTCGATCTCTATTTTAGCTCGATATAATTACACGTGGAAAGCATATAGGCTTGCTTGACGCTGTGAGCTGTGAGAATGGATGATTTTCCCTCACACACACTACATCGTTCTTGACTTGATGTTTGCAGGTGAAGGCAGACAGGATCACCACACCAATAAAACGACGACGAGTGCATGTACATATTATATATTATTACACCAATCTACGTACTTCATCATCTCAACAATCAACCAGAAAGAACATATCTAGAGAAATCACACAAAAAAGCTGGAATGCATCCTTCAGACGACGATACCAAAGGCTCTGTACATACTATTAGTAATACTCGTTTATTAAAGAAAACGTATACCCGTAGCAATCCTATCCGCTGCTTGACATATATTGCATCTGGAGGATTTGCACTGCCATTATTTGTTGTTCTAATTTGTCAGTTGGAGTTTACTGCAGAAGCCTTTTCATTGCATCCTCATCGTCGTCACGTTCAAGCTTCATCTTCTTCCTATCGAACATTTCAATTCGGTCCGATGTCACTTCGTCAACGAAAACGAGGAGGAGGGCCGTCAGGTTCCTCATCCAAAGCAGCTACGGACGATGAACTTGCTACATCTACGGGAGTCTTAGATTTGCAATTGGAAAACAAACGTCTTAGAGACAAAATTAGATTGCTTCAAGAAATGAATGTCGCTCTAGAAAATGGGGATAGTGGTAGTAAGATTATTATTGAGTCTTTTGAGGGGGAAGGTTCGCTCGGAGATGAACAATGGTGTGATGTAGATGGCTCGGCTGATGGAGAATGCCCCATTGAACCGAACGTGTCTTTTCGTGATGCGTTACGTGATCGGGCGTACTGGCTTGTTGGGTTACTTGTGGCGCAGAGTTGTTCTTCATTTTTTCTTGCAAGAAATGAGGAACTCCTACAAACATATCCCACTATTATTTATTTCTTAACCATGCTCGTTGGTGCAGGTGGAAATGCAGGCAATCAGGCCAGTGTGCGAGTGATTCGAGGGATCGCCCTAGGTGCTGTCAACGAAAAAACTCAACAACGTTTCCTCAATCGTGAATTTAGAATGGCCATCGCACTAAGCTGCATTTTATCCCTCGCGGGATTTTTAAGGGCAGCCTTCTTTCAGACACCTTTTGCAGAAACAGTAGCAATAACATCTGCTCTTTCTCTTATTGTCTTTACTAGCGTTTGCCTAGGTGCAGTATTGCCGCTCGTTCTCAAGGTCAGTTAAATCAATACATTGATAGAGTTACATTGCTTCCTTTTTTCTCATCAAATCTCTTTTAACAGGCCATTGGCATTGACCCAGCACATAGTTCAACAACTATCCAAGTTGTTATGGACATTCTTGGTGTCTTATTTACAGTTATGATGTCAACTTTAGTACTAGAAACCTCCTTTGGTAGAGCTCTCATAGCAAGATTTTCAGGTGCTTGAAATGCCGTAAATAACGAGTATTAAGAAAATATTTTAGACAGCTATGAGAAATACACATGTGTCTCATAACTCATAACACAAAAACATAAGTTTGTACGTCGAATCGAGTACAGCACATTATCGAAAATTCTTGAGTAAAGACAATCTCCCAATAAGGTGAACGCAATGTATGTAAGCGCTTCTCGAAACACATTATGGTAGAGAATTTTTTTTAACAGGAGGACACGATTGGTAGACAAAGCCCTTAATAATTAAAATCGACAGGCCATGCTTGTCTCCAGCTTGCCCTCATTTCTCGGCTTATCTCAGGATGATTAAGTTCCAACTCTGCTGGCGACTCAGCGTAACACACGATTACAGTGGCAATCGCGCTCGATATAGTTCCCATCAGTACAGATGAAGATAAAAACCCAATAAAAAAGGCGACAAGAAAACAGACAAAAATTGCTGATCCATTTCCTTCTAAATCGCGGTGAAGCGCCATCATACAAAGCGAAGCGAAACCTCCCGTAAGTAGACCGATGCCGAGGCTAACTAGCATCAACACACGATCACAAAGGTTGTCCGTGATAATAGTTGTCCAGCCACGTGATTTGAACAAATTGATAACATTCTTGCCGGCTTCGATAAAACTAAAACCATACAACCCAACAAAGACATATGCCCATCTATTAAAATACTCCACAATACTTTCAATGATCCCCAAACAGCAATCGGCAAGACAAACTAAAATTCCATCATCTGATTCACGTGCTTGCCTAACCATTTCCCTCATAGCTTCAATCAGAGCAACTATCAATGACCCCAAACATATACTCCCGAAAGAATAAGTTGTTGCCCTAAAGAAGGAGTCTCTAGTCGCAGGAGAACAGCACGACGACGCCTCATGAGGGGCAAACCACCACGTACCAACAACACCAGCAACAGTAACATGGACGACATTTGTGATTACTTGCGAAGTCCAGTAAAAACTGACTAGGAATAGAAATGTTAAAAGTCCATCAACCTCGGCTTCCTCGTTTTCATTATCATTTCCTTCTTCTTGTAATTCGGCTAACCCAATCGTCGAAACAAAGGTAATACTCCACCAGATTGTCCAAATAAACATCACGACAAGGCTAACGTAGGCATATAGCGCAACACCAATGTTTGTTTTGATTGCAGAGATTCCTGTTTTCATGTTGACTGCAGCAAACGGAATTCGATCCCAAACGCTGTAAGTATACCAAACACACAAGGCGCATAGAATTAAACTCATAATCGCTCCGCCCCCAGCACCAACTGCGAGAGCTAGCAATCCAGATAAACCGTAAATAACGCAAGTAAAAATCAGAGCGAACTTAATCAATCCCTCTGCAAAAGCCATCATGAAAGAAAGGGACATCGAAGACAAAACCAGCGAAATCGCAATACTAGTGAAGATGAGAGAAAATAAAATACTCGAAACATTATAATTCTGTTCTTCCCCATCTTCCTGCTGCGCTCGGAACATGTTACTTTGAAACTGCTCGTTGCCATTAACATCGCTTCCTTCCATGTACAGCATCCGGAATACAAAACTGTTGGAAGATTCATATAAGCTTTTCAATCTTCGACCACCACCATCATGACCTTCTTCATACATTTCATCATAAAGCTTATGAGCATTGATCGAACAAGTAAATCCCATGAGAATCAGATGGCCAATAAACAAGATCGCAAATGGAACATCCTTAAAGCGATTCTCATGGCTGTTTGACGTCTGTCGATCCGATGTAAAATAAGGAGTGCTGTTATCACCTACGCCCTTTTCGATGCCATCTGGCGGTGGAGGCGGTACGACTGTTGCCGTAACAAGAGCACCACTTTTTGCGTTGGACGTTGGGACGGCATTGGAAGTATGCAAACCAGTCCCTGCATTGTGATAAAGAGATTGCTGCTGCTGCTGTTGTTGTTTTTGCTGTGGTTGATATAATGGCGAGGAAGGAGGAGGAGGTGGAGCAGCATTGGTGACGACGGGCGTGCCCTGAACTACGATGATCGGGGAATTATTCGATGGCTGCGAAAAAGAAGGCGCGTGGTAGGACATCCTAATTTAAGTTACTACGTTCCAATCTATAATAATTTGTAGGTTATTTCCCCCCGAAAGGTGCGTGTTCTAATGTATAATAATGTTTGCTACGGATTTCGAAGACGCTTGGATTTTGTTGTCGCTGAAGCCTCTGTGAATAATTGCCGTTGTATCGAAATCACATTGACGCGCTGTGAAAAGAAAGAGAAAATAAGTAGCTTTGATTCCCGTCATGCATACTCGTGATTATATATATGTACCGTTATGATCCCAATCCCAATCTCAATACATGATACATGATACATGTATTAATACATGTAATATGTAATGGAGCGCTCCGGAATACATATTACATATTACATATTACATATTACATATTACATATTACATATTACATATTACATATTACATATTACATATTGTAAGTGTAAATTTTTACATAAAAAAGGCCTAAAATGGAGCACTCCGGAATACATAAGCATAAGTAAAATAAGTAATATGTGTTTAGGCTAATCGGTAATTTGGGCAGCGGGGGATGCCGGGATGGCCGGGATGCCCACAAAACGACTGCCACCAACAAAGACTATGTCAGCCTCAAGGTCCTCAACGAGTTCTTTCCATTGATTGAGTTTCCAATGTCGAAATCTCGTTCTCGGGTCACTCAACAACTTGCCGTCACCTTTGATTTTTCTTAAAAGAAGTGTAGGTACGATGAAGAACATCTTTATGCGCCGCTCCAATTTGTCAGCGAGCCTTTCTCGGTGGTTGTCAATCTCGTTTACTACCTCGGACAATTCTCGGAATACGATTGTATACACTCTCGCCCACTCGATTTGAAAACGACTAGGGACGTCAATC
>Ga0209092_10004215_pt1 | contig 12130 bp, 10 predicted proteins | sample FraStrMetagenome_FD_187446 | JGI IMG/M metagenome (GOLD analysis project Ga0209092, IMG submission 187446) | Marine eukaryotic phytoplankton communities from Arctic Ocean - Fram Strait ARC3M Metagenome (SPAdes) (version 2) | ecosystem: Environmental > Aquatic > Marine > Oceanic | place: Fram... | reverse complement strand
CAAAATATTACGTTCTACTTTTTATGTACTTATTTGGTGCCAAATTCGTTATTCCATGATTTGTATCGATCATATAGACTATTATCTGTGCTTCTGCAGGAGGTTTTCAAGCCACTTCTGACATCAGTGTCAGTGATAAAATTCTGCTGCATAAGATGACCTACTTCATCTCTTGACAAACTATCCTTTGCACAACTCTCCTTCTTTGAATTATCAACAGGGCCAAATTTATTTCCTTTACTTCTGGCCCTTTCAATGTCATTTAATTGTGATAAAATTCGACGAAGTGGCATCATGGCAATTTCTTTACAGAGAGTCCTAATATCAGATCCACTAAAATTCTTGGTTTTCTTTATACACTCATCCAATTGAATATCGTTCTCTAGCCGAAAACTTGAAAAATGATTTTGTAACATATTTTTTCGAGCTTCCTCATTTGGCAAAGGAACTAAAATCCGTTTTTCCAGACGTCGAAGAAGAGCTGCATCTAGATCCCATGGCAAATTGGATGCCGCAAGAATGAAGATAGGGTGTCTTCGACAATAAACGATTAGTCATGAATTATGAAAATAATTTACAATAAATTAAAAAAAACATATCCTTTTGTTGTGTGTGTAATTAAAATGACAACTCACATTTCATTTAAAATACCATCCATTTGAACCAACATTTCCGTTTTCATTCGTCTAGAGCCTTCATGCTCACCATTTCCTTCTCCTCCTAAAGGTAAACTAGAAGAAACTATGCTGCCCCCACGATGACCCATGATTGCATCTATTTCGTCAAAAAATATAGTACTTGGAGCATTGTGACGTGCAAGCTCAAATAAAACTCTCACAAGTTTCTCGGAATCTCCTCTAAATTTTGACACTATAGAGGATGCTGATATATTAAAAAAAGTTGTTTTGCTTTGTGTTGCAACGGCTTTTGCAAGTAGTGTTTTGCCATTTCCAGGAGGACCGTAAAGTAAGATTCCTCTCCACGGGGATAAAAGTCCCGTGAATAATTCAGGATATTTCATTGGCATTATTACAGCTTCTTTTAGAGATTGTTTAGCATCTTTGACATTGTTGCACATTTTTTGAATGAGGTGACGAAACAAAATCAAAGCAAAACTTCATGTATCTTTCAATTACTCACCATCAAGACCTACTATATCATCCCACTCAACATTAGGAGAACTTTGTAATATATCTTTCTGTAAGGATGATGCCAAAGCTTTAAATTCCATGTCCCCTCCGAAATCTGGTATAGGTTTTAATACTTTCTCATCCATGTAAATTCGGTTGGATTCTTTGTTATCTTTAGCAATATATTCAGATGAGGATTCCGTCTTTTTCAATTGCAATGAATTTCCAAATATACCATCTTCAATACAATTTGTTTCCATCGTCGATGTATTATTGTTTGCATGCAAATCAGATTGCTGTGACTTATAAATAGAGGAATTGACCTTTTTATTTTTCTGTTTCGAGGTGGTCTTTGATTTGGATAAATGCTGATGAACAACTGCATCGCAATCATTTTTATCATCAGTATGCATCCTATGAAGGTTTTTGTCACTAATGTTGCATTTATCATTGTGTATCTTTGGCAAAATATTATGAGATAATCTTTTCCGAATAGCATCTGAGTGCTTTCTTTTCTCTATATATTTTTCTTGCTTGTCCAAAGGTATAGTTCTTGTACGAGTAAATTTCGGTTTTCTTCCAAATTTCATTTTGTAAAAATCTTCATAGTCCTGCAATATGAATCCTAGATCCATATTATCTGCTGTTTCAAATCGAGATAGAATTGAAGAACCTCCCTCATTCTGCAGCTGTGTTGCTGATAAAATGAATCCACAGGATCGTAAGTATGCCAAAATTAAAACCATGCAATTCCTATGTCTATCGTGATTTCCTTTTTCTTGAATTGATCTTGATTGGCTAGCTATTTGTAACGCTTGTAATGTCTTTCCACTCGACCCCATGAAAGTATATACGAGGTATTGATAATGGTTTCGACCGATCGCTTTTAATTGTACTTGTCAAGTTCAACTGTTGTGCTACAATTATTGTAGTTTAAAATTGAAATTTAAAATAATAGAGTAGTGCATTATTTGTGATTCAATATTATATAATTGTTTTACAGATACGAAAAAAGTAAGTTTAAAAAAGGGACAGTGAGTGTCATTGTCCAAGGTACTAATAAATCTCTAGAGGGCATCATATTTTCCTTTCTTAGAGGCACTCTGTGAAATGAGAGAGCTAAATTCATCTTCTTTTTTCTCTTCGTCCAAATCAATAATTTGTTTACGTTTGTTCTCGTTCTGATTTTGAAGTTTTTTGTTGGTCTGGACTAAAGCAATCACTGATAATGAACATATTACAAAAAATACACCCAGCCATGTACTCCAGCTGGGTTGCTGTTTGAATAGAAGAATTTCCAATAAGTAAGCCCAAACAATATCACTTGATCTCGCAATAGAGCCTAAACCAGCCGGTGCTAACTTTCCACCAAAATTGAAACAGAAATGCGCAGCAGTACCAAAGAAACACATGAAGAAAACATATTTCCAAGAAGGGTCTGTAAAATCCCATACCCATGGTCCTTCCTTCATAAGACCTCTGGAAATAGATTCAGTCTTTCCTGCAGCAAAACTCGCCGATATTCCAAAAACACACCAAGAAAATAATAAATTGAATGTATGGGCTCCTACTTTTCCTGCCTTCCTTATCAAAACAACTACTGTTGCACCAAAGAGACTCCCTAAAATTGCGGTGCAGTATCCAATCGGGTTAATATCCATCGTAGCCATTTTCTCTTTGGATAAGAAAGTTGGCCCTGCTATCATAGTAGCACCAGTAACGCTCGCAATTGATGCGATAACTTTCGGAAAATCAATTTTTTCTCCAAGAATGAGCAGTGCCAAAAAGAGAGTAAAAATGGGATACAACGAAAATAAAGTAACGGCATCCCCAAGTGGCAGTGCTATCATGGTATAGTAATAGAAGACAAATCCGAAAGCACCGAAAATACCGCGAATAACGACAATGCGAACGATCTTTGCTGATGTCCCGAATGGGGCTTGAATAAGAAATGGTGGTTTCGTCGATATTTCATTTCTTGGTAGAGCAGAGTCATTTTCATCATATCGATTTGTGCACATAATGGCAAATACAATTACTCCTTGAAACACAGCACGAGTGAAGACTAATTGCGTGGATGGAATTCCTGTTTGTGAGGCTAGTTTGAGAAAGCTTCCCATCAAACTAAAAAGCATCGCAGATACTAGAAGGATGATAAGACCGAACGATTCGTTGGAGAGGCATTTTGGTTGCCATGGTAGCGCTCTTTTTGTGTTGCTCAGAGAGGCCATGTGGAAATCTATTTCAATTTGAAAAAAATGAAGAAGAAAGAAGGGGCAATTTGCATTCGTGTGTCTCAAAATAAACGTGTAGGAGGGAATGCTCAAGAATCATATCGTAGGAAGGGTCATATGTAGTCATTCTGACGTTACGACAAGTTTATGATGATGATACTATTCCATTTTTAAGTATGGTTCATCTACATACACAATGATCGGTACCTAATCCTACTGCATGTATGACTCAATAGTATACATTGAATCAAGAAAATTATTTTCTGTCTGCTGCGCAAAGAATTGAAATTGCTAAATAAAAATAAATCAATAAAAACATCATTGCAAAAATAAATCTCCTAGTTACGGTGCTAACTATATAATATATAGTGAAATCCTATTATGGAAGATCTCAACAGCAGTAAAGACCTTCATTAGACGAAACGTTTTCTGCCAGTGTCGTTAATTCCAGAGAAGTAGAGTCTAAACCCCCCAACGTAGATCTTCCACCCTCCACCCTCCACTCAAGGCTGAAAAGCAATTAATTTGTTTGTACACTTAATATTCTGAAACAATAGATCACTTTCAATCAGTTCCATTTACAAGATAATAATTTCATGGTCCCAATGAATGTTACATTGGCAGAAAAGTTATCTCCTTCCGTTGTAGTAGCGACGAATATCCAGCAGATATCATCAGTGACCAGTCCAGAAATGTTATCAAATCATGGTTCAGCTAGCTCCACTACTGCTAAAAAAAACATGGAACCAACAAGACTACAAAAGAAGAGGAAGATACAGGAATGCGAAGACTTTAGTTCAATTCATCCAATTCAAGCAGAATACTTCAAAAAAAATCGAAAAAAAGTTACAAAAGAAGATTATGAAGTCTTTGGAGACTTGGCCGTAGCGTTTTTACAAAAACAGGCTCCACTTGCCTGTAAAGGACATGGTAAAAGTATCAAATGTACATGTTTGAAAAACATTGTAGATTCGAATATCCTTTCCGATGCTATTCAGTGTATGTTCCACTTTTCATCCATCTCTAAAGCTGCCCAAAATGACTTAATAAAAAGCTGGATCAAACATGCTAATACAAGCATGAAACGGAGACCCTACTTTTTCTTATACGGAGTTTTTCTTGACCCTCCAACGAAAAAAACTACCTATAAAGTATGTGTCCATGCAATGCTAACCTTTTATGGAATTGCATACTATAGATATCAATGTTTAAGGAAAGAAGTTAACATTAATATTGAATCACAATATGGATTCAAGGGAGCTGGAAAAAAGTATTCCCAAACACATGGGGGGATGGTACATTTAAAATCCTTCTTTGAAGAAATTAAAAAGGAAGCTGAAATGCTGACTATCGATCTTATTCGATCAAAGACTGGTATTTCTCTTACAAAAATTGAAGCAGAAGTTCTGGAATTACCACCCCACTATTCAAAGCGCAACGTTTATAGAAAATATGCTTGGTCCTGTGGTTTTGATGTCAGGGCTGATGCAAAAGGAAATCTTCCCAAGGTAGAAAATTATCCATTACGTCCTTATGAAGAAGGCCCAAATGCTCAATGGACAAGCGGAATGAAACCACGTGACATAGTTTCGAGAACTTTCTTCCGAAAATATTGGGATGAAAATTATAAAATGCTTCATGTGAAAGTCAAACTGAAGGTTACATGACATATACAATTTTCCGACCTCATTATCAATCAACTTGAAAAAGGACATCATTAACGCTGACAGTATTAAGCTACCCCCCTACCCTCTCGATTCTAGAGACATAGAAATATTTTGCACCCAAGATTTAATAGGTTTCATAAACCTTATTTCATTGCAAACTTGTGTAATTCATTACAGCAAAAGGAATTTTGGTGCCTGATGAAAGAACAGGCGAAAGTGTCATTGTTGGATAGTATTGAATTCACATTCATTTTCTGGATGCATTGGAAGATATGAAAATATGTACATAATACAGTGATACTCTACGTTATTGGTGTGAAGTACAATCTATCACTGGATCATAAGAGAATTTTAGGTCGTGTGTATCATTCACGTTCTCAGTGTATTCAGTGTATTCAGTGTATTCAGTGTCAAGAATAATAGACAGTTATTCCTTAAAACCTCTTTGGTTGTATGAAAATCACTCTTGATAACACCCAAGCAACGATATATCAAAAACTTTTACATGTATAATTCAAGTTTTATTGGTTACTATCAAGTATTTATGAATTTTGCTCCCTTTTTATTTCATTTAGCTAGAGGCATTCGATCCCAAAGGCAACATTGATTGATCTCTAACGCATTGAAATTTCTTGGTATGATCTACCCTAGTGAAGTGATTTGGACTTCAAAATTGGATGCGTTGTTTTTTATCTTTATCACCCATTAAGAAAGATCTTGGAGATTGGCTAAAAAGACTACTTTCGGATGATATGTACGAAAATAATGTGGACTTTCGTTTGATTTCACTTGTACCGATAGCCCTGCCAACAGTGTTATTGCTAGTTGGATAATATGAGTCCTTTCGGGTATCTATGGACAGATAGGGTACACTATGACTGTTTTGTTTTGAAGGCAACACATCATTTAAAAAGGACGGAGGTGATAACGACGACTGAGTTTGAATTGATGTTAAACATGATGAATCATAATGCTCATTTTCAAAGTTGCTCCTCAAACAGTCTGCGTTTTGTGATGGCTTTATGTTCATTTTATGAATGTATGTGTTCCTATTCATCTGGGAAGGATGCGTGTTCTGCTGCTTTTCTACAGAGGTATCAGATGAGAAAGAAGTGGTAGGTGAAATTCTATGCACTTCCGAAGTTCCCAAAGCCCCCAGAGTCATAGACACACTGGGGTATTGGTGAGGATCTTGCACTGGAATATGTACAGTGTTACTTTTCTCACTTAATGACTCGTGTGAGACTTGCCGATGATAGCCTTGTGGTCTCGATATGTTGTGAAATTTGTTTTGATTACCATTATGTGGGTAAGGATTAGGATCTGAAATGAAAAAAGGGATAAATATATGAGAAAGAGCAAACATTTTAAAAATTAATTTGATGCGAGGCACGAGGAACTTACTATGCATGGAATCCTGATAAAAGTTTCCTTGATTGTAAGATGTTCCATTGGGATAATAATTGTTATTATGATACAAAGCGTTTCCTTGCGAAAATGTATATCCCGATTGCATACCATATGTTTCTTTTGCTATGTAGGAGTTAGTTTGCATCGGGTGGACATTTTGTTTATATAAATTGTGTAGCTTCCCATATTCATGATATCTAATTTGTTCCATTTCGCTGGAAATATAGTTTTTGTTAGTTTTAGCTGACAAATCCTGATATTCATGATCAAGCACTAAATTCCTTCTAATTTTGTTCCTTTTCTCATGGAAGGAACTAAACTGTGAACCAGTTTGTTTATGATTAGGAAATACCTTTTTCTTTGGAACTCCCTCAATTTTGTTCAAATTGGTTCCCTGTTGGGAAGCTGTAGTTTTAGGACGAGATAACATTTCTGTGGAAAAATTTGAATTCATCATTCGCAATTTTGCCTCTAGTTGGGCCGCTGCTAATGCTTTTTGCTGTCTAGCTCGTTTGGATGCTCCTCCACGAGAACCTCTCGGACGATGTTTCTTTTTCTTCGTGGGTGTTTTTGAATCAATTTCTTGATCCACCTGTTCAGTTCGTGAGTGGACAGCCTTGATGAAGCCTTTCTCCTGTGTTTTTCCTGTACTATCGATCATTAAGCTTTGGTCACGTGTTGGAGCAAGCATTTGATTAGGCATTTTTCGAAAATACTTTTTCATTAATGGTTCTTCCAAATTGTGATCGGTGCATAATACATAAACCTGAAACACTCATGTTTGGATTGAATACATATATCCTTAAGTACATCCCAAGGAGCGAAATATACTTAGAGGATGTGGAATTCCTGTGATGTCAAAGAATAAGTTTTTCTTGCGGGCATTTTTTAATTCAAAAGATACTTAAGTACTGAATCCTTTAAATGAATTTTCGAGGAAGAAAGTATTTTATATTTATTGAGTGTGGAGAACCTAAATATTCTTTCCAGGAAAAAAGATTTAAATGTCTTCTATAAACCATACTGAATTGATGATCGATACGCGCCTTTTTTGAGCGAATGAAATAAAATTTGCAACAATCGGAAGCATCTAGAAAATTTTATGAATGCCACCACATAGTGCTCTCGATCTTTTTATGTACGGTAGTGTACAATTGGGTACAATAAAATTCTTGTGGGCTGTACTTTACTGTACTCCTTGAACCTTGGTAGATTTGTTGTTCAAGAGGAATGCAATATCTTATCATATTTATTTACTTTATCTGATTAGATCATTGACGTAAGCTATTCAAAAACAGGATGACAAAAGAATCTTAATTTCAATTTTACAGCTTTCAACAATCCTTTGATTAGGGCGATGTGGTTTAATTCTTTACAATCAATGAGTCTTCTGGTTCAATTGATAGCTTTCTTGTCTCTATCATCATGGAAATCTATTGGTGTGGGAGCTTTTCATAGTACTTTTCAACCTGTGCGAACAAAATTTGGAAACTTTGCAAAAGAACCAACATTATCCACAAATAGTAAATTGTACATGTCAAGTACAAGTTCTGGCTCACAACATGCTCCAAAGGGATGTGCAGCTACTCCTTACATGAAAAAAAAGGTAATTCAACAAATGCGACTCCAAATTTTAATTTTTAATGTCCAAGTTAGCTCAACTTTGACTCACAATAAAATAGGTTGCTGTTTTTGGAGCTGGAGGATATATTGGATCAACAATATTTGGTTTTCTGCAAAGAGCATCGAGTTTGTATGGAACTGGATTAGGAGGACCATCGACACCACGTAGTATTAGTGCGACTGCTTTCGGATCTACAGCATTGAATTCTGTTTTGTCGAAACATTTTAAATTGGCCTATGCTTCAGAATATATGGTAGTGCTAACAAATATGATGGATTCGAACTATATAAAGAAAAATTTGAAAGGTATGGATGCTGCTATTTTGGGGACAAAGTATGCCTTAGAAACACGTCCTGTTACAGGAAATACTTATGAAACATCGCCTAATAGTAAAACGAATGAGATCTATTTAGGTGGATTGAAACGTTCTATAGACGAACAAGAAGGATTGGACGATCTAGAGTTACAGGCAACAATGTTTCGGAATTCGGTTCAAGCATGTGTAGATGCCGGATTAAAACACATTATTGTGCTTCAAACGACTCAAGATGACGATTCCAAAGCCTTTGCTGAAATTTTAGATGAATTTGATATCCCTTTTACCTATGTTTGCTATGGAAGAGGAGTGGAGTTGAAAAATGTGAAAGATTGGACATTTGAAGATGGTGTGCAAGGAAATATCAACATCGAGAGTTTTACATTGTCTAATGATTATAAAAAGGCCAAAGATTACGAGAATGGGGACTGGATGGATTCATTGGAAGCTGAAAGAAGAGGCACAGAATCATCTTTGACATCTATACCTACAGCTAGAGAAGATGTCGCAGCTTTGACAGTTCAATGCCTCATGTCATTAGATTGGGACCAGAAACGAGTTTTAGAAATTGGGACTGGTGGACAATTGAGTGGTATTGGATGGAAAGGAGATTACACAATGATGAAACCTAATGCAGGTATGAATAATCCTCCAAAATCGGACAAGTTTTGGTGCAACAATTCAGACTTTTTATCGTTCAAACTATCATCTGTACAGTAAAATCTGATGTGGAGAAACTTTTGAATGCCTGAGAAGAATAAGTCTTCTTCTTCATGAATGTTAGCAAATTCTTTTTTTGATATTATTGCTCCTATCACATTATTTGGAATGATTCCATCGTTTGTCAGGTAGTATGAAAGACTATTATTATTTGGAAATCATTATTGACTTAAAATAAAACGTGTGAAATATATTGAATGTTGAGCCGTTAGTTGAGATAACATATTTTTATGAATTATTATGATTTCTGATTATGGAACGAATGAACATATTTTATGAATTATTATGATTTTTTATTATGAAATGATTGAGCATATTTTTTATGAGTAAAATGAACGGAAGTCATGTCATGGTTTCCTTGGACAACTACCTCAAATTCTTTCGCGTTTTGCAACTGATTACAATGCTGGGGTCAGCTTTTTAATTGTATCGTTCACAGCAGCTTCCAGATCAGGATCTCGATGGTCTGACCGGAGATAACGAATCAATGATGTGAGAAGTCCAACTTGAGTTGCCATGACTCTTCTGTTGGATACTAGAGTAGAGAGAAAGATCAAAGCTTGGATTGAATAGTGCCGTGCTTGACTATAGGCATTTCCACTCAAAGATGCAACTTTTACGAGAGAAGATAAAATATTAGCATTCGCTAATTCTTCACCATTGAATCTTTCAGAGGATAAATTTTTTATTAGTTCGGTTGCTTTTTCGCGAACAGTCACAGAATGGTTGTGATTGCCAATCACTCTTGCAAGAGCATCCAGTAGGTCCTTGCTCTTTGTTAGCGCCTTTTTATTCTTAAACTCTAAAGAATGATTCAAGAGCACGTTTAATGACAATTCTGTGCAGTGGTTCCTTTCCAAAGATATAACTTTTGCTACAGATGTGAGAGCGTCTTGGTAAGATTGCGATGTTGAATTCAGCTTCGACATGATTGTACATAAGGTTTCTGCAGAAGTATGCACATCGGCTAAAGGAGTTGAGCTGTCAATGCAAATATCTACCAATGCCTTAAATAGACCTGGCCAATTCGCTAAACTCATTTTTTCATCATCGATCATAGCAAGAGACCTCAGACCTTTCGTAGAAAAAATTGTAGCGAGTCCTTCTTCTTTACTACACGTTATTTTTGCCAATAACTTTAATATCATGTAGAATTCCGAACTACCTTCTTCCAGATCAGTCGAAGCAATATAGGACAAACATTCTATAGCTTCTAGTCTGCTTTCTAGGATTTGATTCTTATAAAAGGACGAATCAATTGTAGCTCTCTCGCAAAGACAAGTTGTATCATCACCTTTCAACTTCCCTTGCATGTCTTCTTGCAGTACGTTGTTTAATGCATTGATGAGTGGTTTATGAGTCGCCATGATTGTACGCGTGGTGCCATAAGACAAACATCGTAAAAGTCTCAGCCCTCTCCTTCGTATACAAAGTTTATTCCTATCTTGATTGATGGTGTTCGCGAGAGAATCAATAAATTCGAGAATATTCATGGTGTTACTGGATTCTGCCATCGGATGGTTTACTACTTTGTACTCATATGATGTAGTCAAATTCCACAGAGCTGCCTCGACATACTCACGTGCTTTCCCCACGTATGATTCTTCTGAGAGAGTTATTTCAGATACGAATTGAGAAAATGATTGCGCCCTTTTATGCATAACATCTTTAATCTCATCTTTATAGCAATCATAAGCAGCATTATTCAAAATACAAACCGAAATTTCTCGTATTTCTTGAGGAATAAAATTGTTTGAAGAAATTCTTGATAGCAATGTCAAAGCATTGTCATCGTTTGACATGAGAATCCTCGGAAATCCAGTTCTTGTGAAAGCAAGCAGAATTCCAACGGATTTCTTCAGAATAGAGTTGAAAGTACCAAATTTTTCGTCACTTTCTGGGTCTCTTTCATATGCATCATGAAGACACCATTGGATGACTTGTAACAGTAAATTCAATAAGTCTATTCCAATCTTTTGAAATGATTCATCCCTTGCTTCATCAGAACATCCATCATGAATAAGGAATAACGCCTCACAAATCAGTAATATTATTGTTTGCTTAGGCGTTGCAGAGCTATTTCGTAGATTTCTTTCAAATATTTGATTCTCATATGGAAACGATAATACAGTTTCCATGCTGAGAGTATACCCCAGAAAAAGGCAAAGCAAATTCGGAATCATTGAGTTGATTTCATGATCATGATCGCCAATGCGATCGTGTTTTAGCCATGAATCTATGCATTTTTTCAAAGCTCGTATTCTCTGGTTTTGGGAAACTGATGTTTTCATTTCTTAAGTTATATTTTTACGTTGAAAGGGAAATGAGTTAGCTTACATGATGTTCAAATAAAAGATAGAGTTTATTTACTTACCATCACATGCTAATTGAACATATGCAACTGATTCTTTATATCGTTTCTTATTTACTCTTCCTTCATCACCTTTCTTAGACCTTTTACGCGGCACATTTGCAGTTCCTTTCATCAAGCGAAGAAATATTGTATGGAAATCGATGAATGATAAACGTCGAGCTGGCTTAGGCAAACTGTTGGATTGTTCTTTGTTCTTTGTGTCAAGAAGAAAAAGATGAGAGAAATGAGTTGTAAAAAAAAACAATTCTTAGAGTCAAAGAAAGTTTTTGTGACTTGATCAAAGATAGAATTTAGCGTATGTGACCACATGAAATCATAGAAATCTCGTGTAAATTATAAATCAAATAGACTGTTGAAATATCTTTAGCGACAAAGAACAGAAATAATATGAAGAAATTAAATTTGAGGTTACTAAATATAATATCTAATTAATAAGATACAACCTTAATTGTACACTCAAATTGTCAGTTTCGAGGATAATCGGCTGTGGGCCCCCTAACGAGGGCGGGTGCATTCCCAATTCAATTTTGTTTATCTACACAAGTGAATGGGATTTACAGCTTTATTTACTTAGACGTATAGACCTTTTGTTGATCTGGAAAATACTTCGTATCGTTCGGCCTATAACTCTGCTGTTCAAGGTCGGTGCGTGTAT
>Ga0209092_10004214_pt1 | contig 12133 bp, 7 predicted proteins | sample FraStrMetagenome_FD_187446 | JGI IMG/M metagenome (GOLD analysis project Ga0209092, IMG submission 187446) | Marine eukaryotic phytoplankton communities from Arctic Ocean - Fram Strait ARC3M Metagenome (SPAdes) (version 2) | ecosystem: Environmental > Aquatic > Marine > Oceanic | place: Fram... | reverse complement strand
TCGATGTACTCCGCTGCGTCACTCTCACAGCGTATTGGAGAGCATGAGCACGTTGGAAAGGCGTAGCTCGCTTTGTTGCCATCGTAGATGTAAATTTATGTGAAAATGCAATTTTACAGCTGAAAAACATTGTTATTATTTACGGATCGAAGCGAACTTTAAATACGGATTTTACGGACTTTTGGGCCAAAAGTCCGTAAATAAAGAGGCCTGATCATATATCATTTTTCAAAGGCGTACATGTACTACAGGACTACAGGACAGAATGTGAGTTTGTAGTTTGTACCTTGTTTTCAGGACGGAGTGCGAGTTTTCTCAAATTAAAAACACAAAGTAAAAATACAAAATACCGAAGAAAAAAAAATTACCGTTACCGTTTTTCCATTTCAACAAAGGAATTTTTTCTGACAATAATTCTAATATTTACAATCGAAAAAATGTCGTTTACAATCGGAAAAAATGCGCTAGGTGAAGCATATATAGTGAAAATTAACTTCTACAAGTCGGGTTAAAGCATTAGAAAGAGAATTAGAGGAAATGAATCCACATTGATGCAGACTATAAACTCGTTCACACTTTCACTGCCATAAGAGATTGAAATTAAGAAAAAAATCTGTTTATTATGTTATTGATATGGATCTATGAAAGTTATAAACGGCAACAAAATTTTCATAGTGAAACAAATAATGGAGTAACCCTAAAATGTCCTCATTCTTGCCTTGGCCTTCTTACTTTTCTTTTTCTTTTTCTTTTATCCTTCCCCTTCTTGCTTTCGTTACAACTGTCCTTATCCTCATCCTCGAACTTTAACAAACCAGAAAGAGAGAGGGGGGCGGAGAAGTTTCGTTTTTGTATTTATAATTATAATTATTATTGATAGTTTGAATGATTCAGTCCACAAACGTAAAGACATTACCGGTACTTTTGAAGAGATGCGTAGCTAGAGCAGACGTACGGATTAAAATGTATGATTTGAATATTTTCGTAGAAAATTCATTCCAAAAACTTCATTATTAGTGCCATTCCTGCATCTTCAACTAAGAATTAGAAAAAAATGCGTCTTCGCTTTACTGGAATTCGAGTAGTGAGACTGCAAGAGCTGTGCAGTATGTATAACATCGGGTGAATTCTTCGCCTCGCTTTCTGCTACGCAACTCTCTTCTCTTTTAGGTTGACAAATTGATTTTCTTTCATCAGCATCATTCACTGGAACAAAACTTTCTTGACTTTTAGCTCGGAACCCGCTCTCCAGCTTTTCACCTGTACTTGTGTTGTTGTCATCAAAATCGAATGATTCTGACTGCAGAAGCTTTGTTTCGCTGTTTGTCAAAGAACCACGTGAAATATTATCTTTATCAGCGATTACTTTACAAATCGACTTGCTTGCACGGTCACTGGTGAACTTGGAATCGACAACCAACAAATCTTTGAATGCTTTATGTGCTGAGTCGTCTTTGGACGATGAATTCGTGGCCGTTGAATTAAGAAGCCCGCCTACTTCTACTGTTCCTATTTTTGACGTCCGATCGTATAGCAGCTTAAATCACATCAGGAACACTCCAGTAAGTATCTTAAATGGGCGAATATTTATCGCAGTAAAGTACTTACATCATGAGACTTAACATTTAACATATCTCTATCATTTAATAGTAGACTTGCGACGTCTTTGTCAAGATCTACTGATATCTGCGTGACAAAACCTGCGACTAATCATTAAAGATGCTTACAAAATTTGATGACTCACAGCCGGAACTGCAGACACCCGAATTGGCTGAAAACTATCTTGTATCACTCAACACCATCTTACTATAAATATAATTAGGAATACGTGCATATGTGTTGTGTTACCTTGGTGAGTCGGGAAGTATGGGACTTTATTGTATATGTTGTTGCTGCTGTTTTCATCATTTACTAGTAAAACATTAGTATTTGTGTTGATGGCGGAAGGCTGGCTGAGAGATTCCGGGGCAATTATAAAACATTTTTGGGACAAAATCGGCCGTTCGATTCTCAGGTCTCATTGTTCTCACACACAGCAACACCCATAAGCCATAAGCATCCCGACTTTTGACTCTTTTGACTTTCTTCCTGTCCGACTTCTCACTTCTGACATTTTTGTCATAGAATCGCGAAGAGAGTCACCTAACCTTTTGCGATCATCACGTCATAAAACCATGACGACACCATCCTCCTTACCAACCATCGCGACCCAATTAATCAGCGTTATCGTCCGCCTAGTCACATTAATACTGCGCATACTCATATTCCCTCTCGCCAAAGTCTCTGCTGTTATCTTCCCCCCTCGCGAATTTGACGACGTACGCAAATCGGGCGATCGTGCTGCTAGGGCCTTTGCTGCAGAATTCCGGAAATATTTGAGCACCAGTCAAACGAATGATACTAATGATGATAGTGACAATGACGTTGTGAATCCGTTGGAAATAACGAGTTATTCCAACACAGTGGCAGCTGCTCGTCGAAACAATAAGTTCCTATTTATTTACCTGCACAGCCCTCATCATCCTCAAGCGCAATACTTTATGAGTCATACTTTGGCCGATGATAGAGTCTTAAACTTTATGCGAAATAACAGCCAGAATCTAATGGTATGGGCTTCGTCGGTTCATAGTGCTGATGGAGCTGCAGTGGCAGGTTCATTGCACGTAACAGCTTATCCGTTCGTGGCTTTGCTGTCTTGCCAGCGGGGCAGTGGGGGGACTGTCGAGGTATTAATGCGCATGGATGGGATGCAACAGCGTGCATTGGCACAATTGAACCGTAATAATGGATACTCTAGAATGATGTCAGGTGAAATCCCATATAATACCGGAGAATTCTTGGCGATATTGGCGGCACATCTTTTGCATTATCAATCTATTATTGATGAGGCGATCGCGCGGAGACGTGTACGTGAGGAAGAAACAGCGTTGCGTGCTGAACAGGATCGTGAATACGAGGAAGGTCTAGAAGCCGATAGAAGGAGAGAAGCAGAACGTGCAGAAGCTGAAAGGTTGGAACAGGAGCGTATCCGACAAGAGGAAGAAAACATAAGGTTGGAAGAAGAGAGGCGTTCGAAGGAGCTTGAAATGGCCAAAAGTTTGGTCGGAGAGGAACCATCACCTGGGTCAGGGGTGGCGAGACTGCGACTGTTTCTTCCAAGTGGAATCAAAGTGAACAGGAGATTTGAGGCTGACGCCAAAGTTGAGGTCATTCGTGCCTATGTTAAGCTATATTTTCATGAAAAGAATATCGACATTGAATCGTTCGAGCTTTCGATGAACTATCCAAAGAAAGTCCTGGAAAATAACGAAGACACTATTCAAGATGCTCTGGGAGGACTTCAGGCAGTCGTTATGGTTCGGGATCTAGATGCTTAGTAACAAAACCTGAAATTATTTATTTTCTTGCACGCATTGTACCTCAAACATACTCCAGCTTTTGACTTGAATGGGTCGTATCAGGGACATCAACCTCGTTTTCATTCTCTAATGCTAGTCGTGCCCGTGCATTACTCACCTCTGTGTCAAAGTTGATCAAAAATAATACTACGGCGAGAAGCAAAAAGAAGTGGCAGTAAGTCCTGGGAAAGATCGAAAAAGTGTAGATGAGAAATGTACAGAGGTAGATATTATAACAAAGTCGTCTTTTAAAGAAATGGGAATGCAGACACAATGCAAAAGGAACGCACCCTATCGTCATACCAGAGACGAGACCTACTATTCCACACAGTTGTTTACCATCGCAAATGGTCGTCCCATCATTCTGAATGAAAGCAAAGTTGTATGCCAACGGTAGACCAACCAACCAATATGAAATAATGACTATCGGCATGACAATTGGTTGTCGTCCACATCCTTTGATGATCCCATTTAATGCATATTGAACACCATCGGCAAATACGTAAAGACTCAAATAGGGAATCGTTGAGGCAGTTTCTTTAACAACATTCGGATCAGGATCAAAAATTGAAGGAAAGAAATTATGAGGTACAATTAAGAGTACACTACCAAGTATAAGGCTCAGACATCCGGCAGAAACGACGCTCACTGTAGACGAGACTCGAGCACTTTTCGCGTCACCAGCTCCGAGAAAGTTTCCAGTACGAGCAGAACCTGCGACTGTGCAAGCTACGGGAAACATAAAGCAAAAAGTGTTCATCGCTTGGTACTGTAGATAGATTCTTGAGTGAGATTCGACAACTTGTAATTTTGTTGGAGTATCATTCGCAATTTTTCTTACCAATGTAATTCCATCTAAAGCTATTGTATTGGTGGAAAAATTAATGATCCTGTTCAGAACAATAAACTTACAGTATATATTACATATATCAAGGACTGCTTACCATAAGAGGAATCTGGTCTAAGCGTCCCAGCCAGAAATACTGCGATTTCTGATGCCCACCACTAAAACCAAATAAGTAATATTTTCAGTATCATACCTTTGCGTATCATATAGAATAAAGTTCCTACCTCTGAAATAATAACAATGCCGGGAAAAGCTAACTTCAGATATTGATGGATACCTGTAATGGAATAAATGCTGGATTTTATCACAGTCGTGACAGGCATTTGAAATTGGGTTGAAATAGGCAGCCTTTCCCGTCCAACTTTCGTGCCAAATAAATAGATGATCATCAATATGGGCGAAAACAGTTGGGATGCCGACGTTGCCCATGCTGCACCAATAAAGCCCAAATCCATTGTATATATAAATAAATAGTTAAAAGGATAATGAAATATTGCCATGATGATCGAAAAATAAGATGGAATTTCAGCACATCCGATTGCTTGTAACCAAGCCGTGATCGTCCAATTAACGCTTTGAAAGGAAACACAGAGTAAAAAAGATAATTTTAATAATAGATTTGGATATGTTTCAAGAAGAACCTGAGCCCATACCTATATCCTAGCAAGCCCGGTACTAGAACACGAAGATAACCCTCCGTCATCTCAGAGACAGTTTCTGATTGTCCAAGAGACAAAAGCAGAGGTTTTACTCCGAAGAGCCAGTATGATGAAATAGGAAAGATAAAGAGAAACATCACAAACAATCCCCGAATAAGGTATACAGCAACATATATATTCTCGTATCTTTTCTCGTTTGAACCAAACCGATCATTTTTACCATCGTTGTCATCGTCCGATAACACTTTCTGATATTTATGCATTACAGAACCATGCGCTTGACCTACAAGTGTGGATAACGCAGTACTCAATCCAACTCCTATACTCATACCAGTTACATTTGCTAAAGTCTGGGCAAGGGCCGTGCTAGCCAATTGATCCGACCCTATTTGCGATCCCGGATTGAGCCCTCCCACAACGTGAAGAGAAATAAGCCAAGGAAGCCTAGATAACAACATGCCAATTATAACTGGCAACGATATTTCTAATTGCTTCAAGAACTCATTTTTCATCGATAAAGTCGCATCGTTATTATTGGAAGAAGGTTTTCTTAATTCCTTTCCTTTCGCGTCTTCGAATTGAACCGCTTTCGTCTCGTTTCTTTCCTTGAGAAGATAGGCATTCTCCAACTTATTTGAAGAAGCATCGTCTTCGTGCGGGTTTATAGGTATTGTTATTGCCATTTTCCCTCTCCTGGTTGTTTTCTGCGCAAATTTAAATTTGTTTCCATGTTACAACCATTTTCTCTATTCTTGTTTGTATGACGACTAATGATGAGTTGGAATTTCGCGGTTTGTACGGTGTGATTGGAGCTAAATTGTTATTGACGGTTATTTAATAGCCCGTTTTCCTTCTGTTGACGTCAGATTGCTCATAACGTCTCATAACTCATAACTCATAAAAGCTATTCTTAATTCTTACAATCGAGTATTTCCAACATAAATACTCGTCGCATATGGCATTTGTGAATAATTTAAAATGATTTCAAGAACTGCAAGGGTTTCGTCACTAATATGACTGGTCCTATGTTGGAGTGTGTGCTTTGTTGCCTTTTGCAATTTGACATTTTGAAAGAGTTGCTTCTTTCATACTACAGATATGTCTTCATGGGCGTTTTGTTTTCCTTTCATTGATTTGAATATCCCAATTTTTCCGAGACCTAATGACGTGGTCTTATTAGCAGATGATGTTACTTCGAAGTACATTGTACATGCAATATCTTTTGTCCAAAAGTTCGTAAAACTAAGTCATTTCCATGTTACAACCATTTTCTCTATTCTTGTTTGTATGACGACTAATGATGAGTTGGAATTTCGCGGCTTGTAAGGATGTTCGGGGTGATTGGCGCTAAATTGTTATTGACGGTTATTTAATAGCCCGTTTTCCTTCTGTTGATGTCAGATTGCTCATAACGTCTCATAACTCATAAAAGCTATTCTTAATTCTTACATTCAACGTTGAGTATTATTTACATGTTAGTTCGGCCCCACTAGGCAACTATCGTTTTTGAGAAAACTCGATACCGGACGCGTACAGTATATCCACAAACATTTCGAATGCTGGAAGCTGTTAAAATAATTAGTAGGTATACTAATGAACGCTGACTTCCTCTTTGGTCCTTTCCTTAGAGTTAATTTCCCATTGATTCCCGGAGTATTTCCAACATAAATACTCGTCGCATATGGCATTTGTGAATAATTTAAAATGATTTCAAGAACTGCAAGGGTTTCGTCACTAACATGACTGGTCCTATGTTGGAGTGTGTGCTTTGTTGCCTTTTGCAATTTGGCATTTTGAAAAGAGTTGCTTCTTTCATACTACAGATAGTCTTCATGGGCGTTTTGTTTTCCTTTCATTGATTTGAATATCCCAATTTTTCCGAGACCTAATGACGTGGTCTTATTAGCAGATGTTGTTACTTCGATGTACATGCAATATCTTTTGTCCAAAAGTTCGTAAAACTAAGTCATTTACAAAATCTATAATGATCTTCTACTTTAGTTGTCTTTGCTGCGTGTGCTACGTCTACCTGCTCACACCAAAGTAGTGAACATATTTGTCATCATGTATTCAGGAAAAGAGAGTTCGTAAACCCCAGTTGGTGTTAGCCCTACCTCTCTTTCTCCCTCAATTCTCAGGTGAAAATGCAACTTTTTTCGATATCCAAATATGCCCAGACAAAAAGATAGCAATGGGCTTCGCAGTACTTCTTAATATAATGATTGCAACATGTTCGGGAAATGAGGAACCTAGGCACAAACTTTTAAGTGTACTTTAAGGGAGCTGGTGAAATTAATTTGAACGATTTTTATCCAAACATTTCCTTTTCCAGTTCTGCTTCAAAATCATCATCAGAACTTGCATCTGTATTTTCGCTTTCTGCTGTTGGATTTTCTGGCACGCGAAACATAAATGAGTCCTCGGATATTCTTCTGAGGCTCCAAAAGCACTTCATCAACCAAGCTGTTCGTACAACAACACATTTAGGCTTCTTCATCGCCCAATTAAATTTCAAAGTCCCTTCTCTATTACATACTAGATGAGTCACTTCCGGCTTACAATCGGTGAAAACCTTTTGTGATAAATATAAGTAAAACCCAAGAACGACTTTGAATACTAATTCCCAAGTTTGCTTAGCTTACCTTCGCACCCAGCTCCTCTGCATATCTTAAAACAGGAGGCCTTCCTTTCATTTTTCCATGAATAGGGACGATTCCAGATAAAAGAATATTTGTGGGTCTATCACGGAGGACATTTCTTCTCATTTCGCCAAGAATGCCAGGAACAGATTTAGTACTTCCCATTTTGTGGTAAGCATAGTAGGACTTATGGAGGCGCATCAATATATCGGCTGTCCATAACAATTGATCATCTTCTTCAGGCAAAGACACATCTGATCGAGATAAGTCGCTCCCAGAAACATTGTTGACATCAGCATATCCTGCATCAGTAAACGACTTGCAGTGATATGGCTTAACTAGAAGAAGATTAAGAGGAGGTTCCCCTGCTCTACCGGATATATTTTCCTTCGCATTCGCCCAAACATCTTCTCTGTCATCAACAACAGCACTCTTTTACATAAATGGAGAGACGTTATTGAAATATAAATAATAGTTCGCCGTCAAAGATTCTTCTTACCATAACCCCACCACATGGAAATGCTCTTTTGAGGTCTTTCACATCCCTACCAAGATCTCCAACATCGGTTCTGGAAATAATTCTACTTCCGAAAAGTTGTCGACGTAAAATCCTTGCGCTAGCTTCCAATTTTTCAGCTTCAATCAGAATTTCTCGTTTCCCTCTCAATTGCATGCGTAGCGTGTCACCTTTGCTCGATAAACACTCCTCTGAAAACTTTACACGTTTACGCGGGGGAGTATTTGATTTTTTTTCACTTTCAGTCGCTTGATGTTCCGTGTTGAGGTTTCCTTCCACATTTTTGTGAGGTTCTTCAGGATTATTTTCCTTTTTATCATGATCCTTCTCCATACTAGCCAATTTGTTTTCCAAACATTTGATGTTTTCTCGAAGTGAAATCATCTCTTCTTCATCTTTCGCACCCACCATATAGCGACTCAGTAAATCCGACACTTTGAATGCATAATCTCTTGTTCCGGCGGTATATATCTGAACTTCATAAAGCTCACTTATTTGGTCAAAAAAAGTTTTGAGATTGGGCCGTATTTTAATAAAATGTCGCGTGTACTGATGTTCCCGACGAGGAATGACTCCACCTCTTGATGGAGCAACCATAGAAGAAGGAGCATCAAGAAGAAGCGTGCGAATATCTTTACGGTCACCTTCATTACACAATCCATTATTAGGTAAAAACTTGGCAGCACGGGGATCTCCAGTAGCATGCAATAGAGTATGATCCAAATCAAGTACGAGGCTCAATTTTTTCAGAGTATGAAGCCTTTCTCGATCTCGATGCGCTAACTTCTTAGCTTCGTCAGCTGAAATCGATAACGTAACTCCTCCAGATATGGTAAGTGCCTGTGACGAATCCCCTACCCGCCCAGAAGATCCATCTCGAACCCCACAACCTTCAGCTGACGAGGACGACGACGAAGACGACTGCTTATTCATAGCGTCAACAGACATACCGCACACCGCACACAACTTCCCCAAGACGGCAGGATGGCTACATGCTTCAATCGTACCCACGATTCTCCTATCCACTACCACACACCCTTCCTTTTCATCCACCATCCGCTTCAACGTTATAAAACCATCCGACGGGGCACATAACTTATCACGTCTACTATGACTACGGCTTTTGCTATCACCTCCAATCCCATCGTCAGTGCCAATATACGCTATAGTTTCACCTCTTCGTACGGAATCTCCAGCCTTCACCAGCCACTTGATAATTTTTTCGGTTCGATCAATGTATACGACGTGCTCATCATTATTACCGTCGTCACTCATGAGTCATCGCCGTCCGATGATGATAATGCTGTTATACTGCTGTGCTGCTGGAAAGATATTAAATGGAATGAGTGGTGTATATTATGTTGTGTTGGATGGTCAATCGATGCAGACAGGCCGGTGCAGTGGTAATGTCGTCTGTCCCACCAAGCAACAACCGATAGAGACGTACATGAAGAACAAGGCAAACATACATAGCACATAGCTTTTGCTACCGGGTAGCCGGGTGCCGGGTAGATAGCGATAAAGCCCAGGCGAATTTTCTCAATTCCTAATTATTTCCCTCGAAAGTACTAATGAGAATTATATGCGAACTTATAAAGCCTTCAACTCTAACAACGTCACTGCGAAGATCGAAGATACCTACTTCTACTTTGTGATGTGACGACTCACGACACAAGGTGACAAGTGACAAGCAGTGACAAGTGACAAGTGCATGTACGTAATACCTTTCCTCTCTGCACCGCACATCGCTTTAAGCAGAGTATGTATATTGATGTTAACATCTCTTTCCATTATTATTGTGTCATTGTAGAATTTCAAAGGGGCTTTATTTGGTTTATCGAAGACGGTGGCTTGTAACGAGGCAGGTTGGGGTTTCATTTATTTCACAGTTTTTTTTTAAACACAACAGAATAAAGCGAGATGAAGATCGTCATATCTTCAATCAACGTATGCTTCTTGGCAGTAAGTGTCGAGGCTTTTGCACCATTCGTACAAACTACAAGTAAACTATCGCCAAATCGACAAAAAAGGGAGTTTTCTCTGATCGGCATTAGGGATGGACAGGTTCAAGTTACTTCAAAGATAGAACCACAAAGATTTTCGCCTCTATATCAATCCTCTTCCGTAACCGATGATAAAAGATTAATTGGCGATGATAGCGCCTATTTCTCTCTAGGAGATCAAAAGTTGGAAGATTGGATCAAGTTTACAGTTGCAACTGCAACTGTTCTTTTAAGTGAATCGTATTTGTGGTTTCTTCCGTGGGGTCCTCATTTAGGTGACTCATTTTTGGACATGTTGCAAAGTACCATCGGGACAACAGAACCAGCTACTACTGTGTTCAGTATGTTAGCATTTTTTGCAGTCGTACATTCTGGACTTGCTACTTTACGACCTGCTGCTGAGGAAGTTATTGGTGCTCGTGCATGGAGAGTTATCTTTGCCTGCGCTTCCTTGCCCTTAGCATTAAGTTGTATTAGCTACTTTGTGAATCACTGCCACGAAGGTGTACAACTTTGGGACTTGCACGGCATACCTGGGCTTCATGCAGCATGCTGGATTACCGATTTTGTGTCTTTCTTGTTTTTATACCCAGGCACCTTCAACCTTTTGGAGATTGCAGCTATTGAGAAACCGAAACTTCATTTGTGGGAAACTGGAGTGATCAGAATTACACGTCATCCACAGGCTGTTGGGCAAGTACTATGGTGTCTCGCGCACACCCTATGGCTTGGTACATCAGTAACTTTGTCGGCTAGTAGCATGCTTGTTGCGCATCATTTATTTTCTATGTGGAATGGCGATCGTCGTCTGAGAGACAAGCATGGCGAGGCTTTTGATCAAGTCAAGGCTCGGACTTCCATAATGCCATTTGCTGCCATTATAGAGGGAAGACAACAATTACCTGATGATTACTACAAAGAATTTTTGCGAGGTCCATACGCCCTTGTTACTGGAGGAACAGTTGCTGCCTATTTTGCGCATCCATTCATGATGGCGGGTGCAGCACTTCTAAAGTGGTAAAGCTCGTTTCAACTTCAATAGCAGATTAGATGAAATAGCAAATGATTATCGCAGATCATACAGCACTTCTATAAAGATAATGAAGGAGAAGGGTACTAATTTGTTTTCTTTTGTTCTATTCTTCGCCAATTTCAATAATATCATCAATTGTTCTGTGGTATATAATTCATTCTACATTTTTCAAATGGACTTCCTCGAAATATATTTTCACAATAAAACACGGGTTTAAAGTCACTGAACTTGAAAGTAAACGATGTGCGAATTATGAAAGATTTCAACCTAGTAAAATCGGCGTATCGTCATGTATTGTGAATAAATTCGTTATGCTGTATCTGAATCTATAGAACTTTCATAAAAGTCTTTCATGGCAATGATATCGCTCAAATCGACCTCGTTCTACGAAGGTAGTTTTCACCCCAAAATTGATTATCTATTTCACCAAAATTTCTCGTAGGAATCTACGTAGAGCTCTATTTTGGTTAATCCAGAATATCTCAACTTCTCCTCGAGTGTGTTCATTACGAGTTTACAGAGACATCAAAAACACCATCCATGATAAGGAGTTTGAGGTACTTGGAATGGTTGACGTTTGTAAAATTGAACTTCTGGAAGTAAAGTCACAAAAGTTTGCTAAAACTGCGCAATGTTGAGAAGGAAACACATATAAAAAGTGAGGAGGATTCTTTGTACCCTTGAAAGTTCGCCAAAATTTCTGCCCATGGTACTTTCGAGCTTTCGGGAGGGACACTGGACAGATGTAAAGCAGCAACAAACTCTGGTACACCGGTGTTCGTAGATAACAGCTCAAATTATAATACATCCATTAGAACTTTGTACATTATTTATTCGTGGCTCTTTGCCTTCGTTTTAGAAATCAAATAACTCCAAAATACTCTTCAAACTTTATTGGATCAGTCTGCGAATAAAGGCCGAGCGAAAATGCCAATTAGCGTCATTCATCTGAGCAAACATATCTTTTAAAATTAGTTTGATACGTTACGAAGAAGCGTCATGACCAGCATCTTCCTGTCGGGAACGCTGAAGCGCGA
>Ga0209092_10004213_pt1 | contig 12137 bp, 20 predicted proteins | sample FraStrMetagenome_FD_187446 | JGI IMG/M metagenome (GOLD analysis project Ga0209092, IMG submission 187446) | Marine eukaryotic phytoplankton communities from Arctic Ocean - Fram Strait ARC3M Metagenome (SPAdes) (version 2) | ecosystem: Environmental > Aquatic > Marine > Oceanic | place: Fram... | reverse complement strand
CCTTCTTGTACGCCCTGCCTATACCAAAGGGGTTGTGGGGGTTGCCCCCACCCTAGGGTACGTCTACGTTTCCTAGGATATACCCCAAAACAAAGGCTAATATGAGGAGCAGATTAAATTCCATTTTCATATTCTTTTACAAGCTCCTTCAAATATCTTTCGGTCACATTATCGTTAAACCAATCTTGTGGATAGTAATCTGTTAGTTCAAATTCTTCATCACCTTTAACAGATAAAACGTAATCGTCAGGCACAAAGTTTTCGATAGTAAACTCTTTAACTTCATCGCACCCTCTTTCAACGTACCGAATTATTAAATCTTTGTAATCTAGTTCTGAATCTTCGTAAGTAAATTTATATAACATATTTAAAACTTTTTAGATACTGTTCCACCTGGTCGCTTAATGATTCCACCAAGTCCTTTTCCTTTTTCTCTAATCGATTCCATATATTCGTCACAACAAACTGCTTCAGGACAAACTACTTCACCATCAACTACTTTAATTGTGTGTTTACTTATCTCTCTTACATTGGAGTTACACACGTTACATTTAAACTTAGCCATAACTATTTTAGGTTTTTAATTCGGTTAGTCAATACAACTACGCTTACAGCAATTTTGTACTTCATCTTCAGGTATCTCTTGACTACGTTTAAGGTCAAACCTTTTTTGATTGATGCTTGGAGTACTTTTGATATTATACCACGCATAAGTAAGTTTTTTTAAGATTAATAAAATACTTGTTTTCATTTCTTGTTGTTAAACGATTCGATTACTACTACTGCTGATGTAATGGTCGCTACTAATATTACTACGTTTGAAATCATAATTGTTTGTTTATTTGTGAATCTATTATTACCTTACCCCACTCGTAACACTCTAGTGGTGTTTTAAACTTCTTAGAATATTGAGTACTCCAATTACCTGTCTTTAAACCTCTTTTATAAATAGCACATATCCAACCTGAATCTGCATTAGCTAGTGGAGATACTTGAATCCACCAACCTATTTCTAATAAATAAATTATTTTACGAATACTCATTTTATTATATTATGTTTCCAACTTTAGTCCAAAGCCAAGAGTAGAGTGACTTAGGCTCTACTTTTGACGCTGACTTGCCTACTTCAATTAACGCCTATCCCATAAGGTATTAAAATCATCCGTAGGACTTTTGTGTTGCCCAACTCAAGTATGGTACTCACTTATAAATCTTTGTAATGTGGTTTTGTTTTATTGTGTGCTTTAATTTTTAGGTCGTCTTTTTTTATACGGATAGTAATCTCTTCTAAGCCACAATCTTCTATAAGCATACTAAAGTGCGTAAGAACCTCAAATACAGATTTATCTCGAAACTTAACGGACATAGGTTGTCCATTAGGTTGTTTAGAGTTTAGGTCTGTTAGAGTTCCTTTGAAATACATAATCTTTCTTTTTTAGCTTTAGAGCGTTTAGCGTACTCTCTAGTTTTTTCTTTACTGTATTGGCTACCTGCTGAAAAACCAAAAACAAGTATAATATTGTCAGCAACTACGTTACCTTTTTTATCAGATACTTTAAACGAATTACCATCAAGCGAAGTTAAATATTTTTCTTTGGACATAATAAAGTTTTTAGTTAATGTTTCTTAGGCAAAGATAATAAACATTTGTTAATAACCAACTAAAAAGGTGTTTTTTTGCAATATCGCTACAACCCCATATAAATTCTGACCAAAATACACGAATTTGGGCTTAAAGAACTGATTATCAATAAATAACATTTTAGGGGTCAATTAGGGGTCAACGATACCCCTATATAGATAAGGATAAGGATAAGGATAATAGTTCTTTCTTTTTTGTGTTACTTTTTTCTTTCTTACAGAAAAATGATTATCTTTACTTTATGCCAAGTAGATTACCCACAGAAATAAAAAAGCAAAGAGGGACTCTAAGAAAAGATAGAGCTAACCCTAACGAGCCTGTATTACCTTCAGTTATACCTGGTAATCCAACCTGGTTAAGCGAAGATGGACAAAAGACTTTCCTAGAGTTAGGCGAGTTACTTCACGATATGTCTGTTCTTACTAACGCTGATGCACTAGCCTTAGAATTACTTTGTGACGCTTACAGCGAATATAAGGCAGCTAAGCAAGTCGTAAACGAGTTAGGTGTAACCGATGTACAGATTTCTAGGGAAGGTAACGCTAAGACAGTTATTCGACCTGAAGTACAAATCGCTAACCAATCTTTTGTTAGAGTCTTTCAGCTCTTAAAAGAATTTGGTCTAACTCCTTCGAGTAGGGCTAAGGTAAATTCAATCGAGAAGCAAGCACAAACCCCCGACATCAAAATAGAAAACTTCTTCAACAACGATGAATAACCTACAGAACATAGATGAGTCCAAGTGGTACTTCGATGAGAAGAGTGCCAAGAGAGCTGTGGACTTTATCGAAATGTTTTGTCAGCACGTAAAGGGAGATTTAGCAGGACAGAAGTTTATACTGGAAGAGTGGCAAAAGGTTGACATTATACGCCCTTTATTCGGTTGGAAGTCTAAGAAAACTAACCTCAGAAAGTTTCGCCAATGTTTTGTATTTATTCCTCGTAAGAACGGAAAGACAAACCTAATGGTTGGTATCGCACTCTATATGCTTTTCTCTGATGGAGAGAAGGGTGCGGAGATTGTATCGGCTGCTGCTGACAAAGAACAAGCTAGGTTATCGTTCTCTATTGCAAAGCAAATGGTTTTGCAAAATCCTGAGTTACTTAAACGAGCAGGTACTTACAGAGATTCAATCACTTACGATAAGGTTGGATCTTACTACAAAGTAATCTCAGCAGATGCAGATACTAAGCACGGACTAAACCTCTCTTGTTGTTTACTTGATGAGATACACTCTCACAAAAACAGAGATTTATATGATGTTTTACTTACTTCTATGGGAGCAAGGAAAGAACCTCTTATGCTTGGTATTACCACGGCAGGTGCAGGTCATCAAAAGGACCATATTTGTAAAGAGCTTTACGACTATGCTAAGAAACTTATCGAAGGCTCTATCCAAGACGACTCGTTCTTAGGCGTTGTGTACGAAGCTGATAAAGACGATGACATCTTTGACGTTGAGGTTCAAAAGAAAGCCAATCCAGGCTTTGGTACGATTATCACCGAAGAGTATATGCAACAGCAATCGGTAAAGGCAAAAAATGAGCCTTCCTACGAAAACACGTTCCGTAGACTCCATCTAAACCAATGGGTAGCTAACGAAACCAAATTTATAAGTGACGACAAGTGGATGGAGGGAGATGTTCCTGTAGACGCAAGACGATTAGAGGGCAAACCTTGTTACGCAGGACTCGATTTAGCATCGACTCGTGACATTACTTGTCTATCACTTATGTTTCCTGACAACAACGATGGGTACGATATTATTCCGTTTTTCTTCATCCCCGAAGAGAACGCTTACAAACGATCCGAACGAGATAAAGTAGACTACTTAAAGTGGCACAGAGAGGGACACGTAATCTTTACTCCTGGTGACGTTTGCGATTACAACTACATCAAGCAAAAGATACGTGACTTGAGCGAGATATACGATATTCAAATGATAGCTTATGACAGATGGAACGCTTCTCAAATCGTAATCGACCTTACAGAAGAGGGTTGTCCAATGATACCTGTTGGTCAAGGTTATCGGACTATGTCGCCTGCAACAAAAGAGTTCGAAACTTTAGTGCTTGGAGGAAATATTCGTCACGCAGGAAATCCTGTACTTAGGTGGATGATGTCAAACATCGTGCTAACCCAAGATCCCGCAGGTAACGTAAAACCGAACAAAGCAAAGTCTAACGACAAGATTGATGGTATCGTTTCGTGTCTAATGGCTTTAAGCGAAGCAATGAAAAACAAAAATAGTGGAACAGGTTATGATGACAAGGAGATTTTCTTTATCTAAAGGCGAAATTATTACACTACACCAAGGTAGTGTTAGAGCTATTTGCTCTAGTGTTTTGGCTAATAACCAAGATTACCACCTCTTAGACGACTTAGTTCAGGACATTAACCTTATTTTGCTTTCACAAATGAGTGAAACTATTGAGTCTTTACACGAAACAAATCAAATAGAGTATTTTGTGGCTCGTGTGGTCGTTAATCAAGTACTATCTACCTCTAGCCCTTTTCACACGACTTATCGTCTTAAACAGCCTAAAAATACCCTTCAGAGCGATGATTACGATTCACTTCCTGACCTACTTTGGCAAGAGGTATTTAAATTAGACAGCCAAAAATCAAAAGATATTGTGTATTTAAGGTTCGAATATGGTCTAAAAATACAAGAAATAGCTAAAATTAAAGGGTGTAGTATTCGCTATATACATAAGGTTTTAGAGCGTTCTTTAAAAAAAATCAAAAATAACTTGAAAAATTAGTTCACATTTTAGGTGTTTTTACTATTTATAGGTGTATAGTTTTTCATAAAATCAGACAATTTGGGAATATTTGACTTTTTTACTACAAGAAAACAACCTCTTAAACAAGAGGAAAGAGGTCTTTACGGACAGACTATACTAGGACCAACTTTCGGTTCACAATCAGGCGAAAACGTATCTAAAGAACAAGCAATGCGAATAGCAGCGGTTTGGTCTTGCGTAAGAGTCTTGTCAGAAACAATCGCTTCACTTCCAATATCAGAACACGAAGTTGACCTTGAAACTGGCAATAAGAAAAAATTAAACTCCCCCTTAACTGATTTAATAGGTAAACAACCTTCTCCTTTATTCAACTCGTTTATGTTCTTTGAGCGTATGCTAGTTGACTTGAGCTTAGATGGAAACTTCTACGCTTACATCGAGAGAAACGGAGCAGGTTTACCTATTGGATTGCACCCTATCCAATGCGTTGATGTAGATATTTATATGTCACCTGATGGTAGAAGTGTATATTACGAGATAAATCAAAACAATACTAATTTCGTTTACCCTTATACAGGCAGAGTAAACGCAATCGATATGATTCATTGTAAAGGTATTTCTCTTGATGGTATCGAGGGACAATCGCCTATTGAGTCACAAGCAAACACTTTAGGTATATCTCTAGCCTTAAACCACCACGCAGGTTCATTCTTTAAGAACGGTGCGTCTGTGGGAGGTATTCTTAAACACCCTGGGACTCTCAAGCCCGAAACAGCTAAACGTCTTAGAGAATCTTGGTCTAACAACTACGGTGGATCGGCTAACACAGGTAAGACAGCTATACTTGAAGAAGGTATGGACTTTATGCCTAAGATGTTACCGAACAATCAAGCACAGTTCTTAGAGTCAAGACAATTCTCTATAAGTGAAATTGCTCGTATTTTTAGAGTACCGAACCACCTCATAAATGATTTATCTGCTGCTAGCTACAATAACATAGAAGCACAGCAAATAGACTTTGTGGTTCACACTATTACGCCTTACGTAAAAAGAATTGAAACTGAGTTGAACTCTAAGTTGATTCCTTTTAAAAAGCAAGGTACACAATACTTTAAGTTTAACCTAAACGCTTTACTTAGAGGTGATTCTAAATCACGAGCTGACTATTACAGAACTCTAGTAAACATTGGTGTGTTATCGCCTGATGAGGTACGTTCATTTGAGGATTTAAATCCAATGGGCGGAGAAAGCGAGAAAGTCTATATGCAATCTAATATGATGCCTTTAGATAAGTTAGGAGAAGATACATCTAGGGAAGTTATTAATAACAACATTACAGAAAATAACGAAGATGAAGATGAAGAAAAATAATAATAAAGAAACTAGGTTGTCCTCTAAAGCTACTTTTGAGGTTCGAATGAATGAAGATTCTGACGAAATCAAAGTAGGTGGATATGCTTCACTATTTGACCACGAAAGCAGAGATTTAGGCTTCAGAGAAGTTATATCAAGAGGTGCGTTTGATGGTCGATTAGATGACAATGTAGTTTTAACATTTAACCACGATATGAATGCTATCTTAGATAGAAATCACGGTGGTACGCTTAAATTGTCTGTAGATGATTTAGGTTTAAGATACGATGGTACATTACCAAACACAACGGTTGGGCGAGATGTCGCTGAATTGATGCGTAGAGGTTTGCTTTACGAATCTTCTTTTGCTTTTACGGTAGAAGATGACGAGTGGAGTCAAGATGGTGATGTAACAAAGAGAAATATCAATAAGATCGGAAGGTTGTTTGATGTTTCGATTGTTGGTGTTGGGGCTTACTCCGATACTGATGTAGCTTTACGTTCTTTGGAAAAGTTTAACAACGAAACCGAAGAGGTTAAAGAGGAAGAGGTTATAGACCTTTCGAATATTAATTTATTAACTAATGAGTTAAAACTCAAAAGCAAACTTTAAAACAAATGAAAAATTCAGTTGAATTAAAGCAAGAAAGAGCAGGTTTCATTACAGAAGCCAATACAATGCTTGAACTTTGCAAAAACGAAACTCGTAACTTTACTGCTGAAGAGCAAGTATCTTACGATGAGAAAATGTCTAAAATAGACGAACTAAAAAAATCTATCGAAATGATCGAAAGACAAGAAAAATTAAACGCTGAGATTGCTTCTAAAATAGTAGCTCCAGCATCAAATGAGCCAAAAGAAGTAAGAGATTTTTCTTTCTTTAAGGCAATCAATGACTTTACTGACGGAAAGTTAGATGGAGTAGAGCGTGAAATGCACGAAGAAGCTGTAAACGAAGCTCGTTCAGCAGGTCGCTCAATCAATGGTTTAGGTATTCCATCTTTTATATTAGAAACTCGTGATGACGAACCAACTCAAGGTGGTTCAGCTATCGCTCCTAAAAACGTAATGAGTTATGCTGATGCTTTAAGAGAAGCTTCTGTTTTTAACAAACTTGGAGCTAACATTATGACTGGTCTTTCAGCTAACACTTTAATTCCCGTAACAAGCGAACAAAGTGTAGATTGGGCGGCTGAAATTGCAGCTTCAGGTGATGGTGGAGCAGACTTTGGAAATGTTGAATTATCTCCAAAACGTCTAGCTTCTCACGTTAATATCTCTAAAATGTTATTAGCACAAAACGGAGCAAGTGCAGAACAAGCTATCATTCGTGATTTAGGTCGTGCAACAGCAGCTAAAATTGATGCAGCAATATTTTCAACATCAAACGTAACATCTGCCCCTAAAGCTGTAAGTGATGGTGCAACAGGAATAACTCCAACAGGATTCTCTAATTTAGCATCTGTTATGTTAGACTTTGTTAATGCTGAGCAAAAAGCAGCCGAATTAGGTGGTTTACAAGGTAACTTAGCTTACGTAGCTTCTCCTAAATTAATGGCTCAACTAAAGCAATCAGCTCAAGTTGCAGGTGTAGATGCTGCAATGCAAGGTGCTTTAATTAACGGTTATAGAACTTTCTTTACTAACGCTTGTACTTCAACCGCAGCTTCGTCAGGAGTAGCTCCTACAGCAGCTGTGTACTTCGCAGATTGGAGTTCTATGTATATGGGAATGTTCGGTGGACTAGACATTATGGTAGATCCTTATTCTGTAGCTATAAAGGGACAAACTAGATTGGTGCTTAACCAATATTTAGACTGGGGCTTTGCTAATCCAACAGGATTTGTTAAGTGTATTTCTGAATCAGGAGCAACACCTGCTTAATAGTATATATTTAATTAAAGGGAGTCCTTCGGGGCTTCCCTTTTTTAACCTTTTTCACTTTTAATCTATGTACTTAGACCCAAACGATAACAAACAAGGCGATTTAGTTTTAGTAAACGACCCTTCTACAAAGGTGGTTGAAGTTGCTGATATTAAGGCTCAGTTACGTATTGACACAAACGATGAAAACGATTTGTTGGGTTACTATATAGATGCTGCTACTGATATGGCTGAGAACTATTGTAATCGCCACTTCATAACACACCAATACAAACTTTACTTTAACGAGCAAGTTCAAACAGCTTCGTTAATATTTCCTAATTGCACTTTACATACTAATACTGACCCTGTAGAGAAACCTATTAATTGGTTAGATGAGAATGGAGCTGCTCAAAGCTCAGATAAGGCGTATATAGACGCTTTCTCTAACCCTTCCTTAGTTTACCTTAGTTCGGACTTTCCAGGAACTACGCTAAAGGATAATGCGGCTAATACGTTTTACTTTTGGTTCAACACAGGATATGGTACGAATAGTGCAGATGTACCTGAAGCGATTAAACAAGCTATCAAGTTAATTGTAGCTGATATGTATTACTTCAGAGAAGATAGAAAGCGTCAGTTTCCTATGGCTTCTCAAATATTATTACAACCTTATAAGTGTTATCACTAGATGGCGTTTATAAGTCAAATAAAAGCAGGTGACTTTAACATTCGAGTAGAGTTAAGGGACCTTTCAGCTACACAAGACGATTTCGGCGGTGTGACTAATACTTACGCAACCGTTCATACTATGTGGGCTAATAAAAATGTTAAATCTCTTCGTGATGTCGAGGAGAAATTTCAAGGTAATGAGCTACAATCTTACTCTAGGTTTGTGTACACAATCCGATATTCTTCGGAAACAAAAAACATAAAATCTAATTGGGTTTTAAGAGAGGTAGGAACAACCAACGATTTAGATATTATTGGGTACGTAATTGACCCAAGAAAAGAATTTATAGAGATATTCGTAAGCGAGGATTTACCAACTGAATCACCTGTATAGATGGGGATATTTGGAAATAAAAAACCTAGCATTACTAAAGACCAAGTAATACAAATTAAAGGCTTAGAAGAAGCTAAAAAAAGTTTAAAGAAACTTGGTAAAAACGAAAAAGAATCTCGCACTATAATAAACAAAGCATTAAGACCTGCGGCTCAAAAATTAGTCAATGCTCTTAAAATGAAATATAAGCACAGGACTAAAAATAAAGTTCCTGGACAAAGATATGATGCAGCAACAAAAAGTAAAAAAATCGGTAAATCTATAGCAGATTCGATTGGTATCATTACAGCTCGAAGGTCTAAGAAGCCTGGCTTATTTGTTGGAACAAGGTTAAAACACCTTAACCAAACTTCAGTCAAAGGTAAAAAAAGTAGAAATTTACCTGCGATGTTGGTAAACGGAACTAAAGAGCGTTTTCACAAAAATGGTAAATCAACAGGTAGAATACAAAATCAACCTAATTTTTACAAAGAAGTAATGGATCAAAAAGGTTCGGATGCTATGGCAACAGCCGAAAGAGATATATCTAAGATGTTAGATAGAATGTTTAAAAAAGCAGGATTTAAATAGACGTATGTTTCAAGATATAGGAAAAGTAATAATAACAAGACTCAACGCTACATCAGCTTTTACAACAGCTAATGGTGGTAGTAATAGAGTCTTTCCTGTGATTATACCGCAAGGTGTAACATATCCTTCGACCACGTTCGAGATAACCAACGTAAGCAACTTTATGAGTAAAGGAAACTCGTTAAAGTCTTGTGACGTATCGATTCGGATAGCTTGTTTCGCTGACGTTTATTTAACAACATATAGTCAAGCTAAGGCAGTAGTAGAAGCCTTAGATTTGTACGAGGTGGACTACACCGAAGATGGTGTGACTTATACCGCTAAGTTTAGGTTTGAAACCCTAGATGATGAGTATTTTAAGTCACCTGAAAAGTTCTACAAAAACGTAATATTTAATTGTTTAATAATCAAAAACTAAATAAAAATGGCAATTTTAAACGCAACAGATTGTGTGCTTTCAGTAACCACAGGTGGTTCTTTACAAGCGGTAGCTCACTCTACTTCAGCATCAATTTCAATGAATATGGATCTTAGAGATTCAACAACAAAATCTTCAGCAGGTTATCAAGAAAACCTAGGAGGTTTACGTTCTTGGGAATTAAGCGGTGATGCTTTCGTAGAAATAGGTGCTATTGCAGGAGCAGATATAGAAGAATTATGGACAACTTGGGAAGCTCGTACAGCAGTAGCAGTAAAGTTTGGTGCTTCAGGTATGGAATACACAGGTAACGCTCTAATAACTTCTATTTCAATAGACGCAGGTGTAGAAGAAAACGCAACTTATTCTATTTCTCTTACAGGTACAGGGGCTTTAGCTAAATCATAGTATTAACTTTTAAATCCATTAATTATGGCAATCAAAAACGCATCGGATTTATTAGTTTATAAAAAGTCGCCTGCTGACGTAGCTCAGATAACTAGAATTAAAGTATTAGACGCAACACCTTTAAGTGCTAATGGTACTGTTAAAATTTTAAATACGACAACTAGCGGAGGGGCTAACGTAGCTGAGTTAGAAACAGTAGCTACTACTTCAAATACAGGTTCAGATTTGATTATAAAAATTTTCTCTTTACTTGTTAATAACGGTTATTCAGGAAGTGGTAGTGTAGTAGAGGGTGATTATGTTTATAGAGATTTTACCAACTTTCACGAAGGTGACGTTAACACTTTAAGTTTTGCAGCTGGTACAGCCGAAATAGATGATGGCGGTATAGAAGTTATCGTAATACAATCAGGTGAAACACTAAATGGGCAAGAACCTATCGCACATAGCACATCGGCTTCTATTTCATTTAATGAGGACTTGAGAGATATTACCTCTAAAGATAGCGGTGGTTATCAAGAGAACGCAGGTGGTTTAAGGTCGTTTGAGTTATCGTCTGATGCACTACAAGACATTAATGCTGACTTAGACTTTAGAGAGTTCTACGATGATGTTAACGAACGTAATGAGGTAATAGTAAGATTTGCAGAACGTGACTCAGGTGTTAAATGGGAAGGAAGTGGTTACGTATCAAGTCTTTCTATGGATGCAGGAGTCGAAGAGAATGTGACTTACTCTGTGACTATAACGGGTACTGGGGTAGTAACAAAAGGTACATACTAATAAATAAACACAAATAAAAATGAAAAAGGTAGAATTAGGCGGTCAGGAGCGACCAATCAGATTTAGTTATTTATGCTTAAAAGAAATCTGCAAAAAGTTAGGTTTAAAGCTAAACGAATTAAATCAGTTAGGATCGGAGATAGACCATATCGGAGTTATTGCTTACTTTGGTTTGAAGTACGGAGCGAAGAAGATTGGAGAGAAGTTTACTTATAAAATCGCTGACATTGAAGAGTGGTTGGATAACGAAGATTTCTCTAAAATATCTGAAATATTTGAAGCGTTCCAACTTGACCAACCTCAAGGCGAGGGAAAGTAGTTGAGGGAGAGGAGATAGATTCTGACGAAGGAGATATTGACTGGGACAAATTAGAGCAAATCGGTTTAGGAATGTTGGGGTTAGGTTATGATGAATTATATAGTTTAACCCCACGTTCTTTTAATAATCGCTTAGAGGGCTTTAAAACGTATCAGGAGCAACTCTCACAGAACCAATGGGAACAAACTCGAATCATATTGATGGGTAGTTTGCAACCTCACTCAAAAAAGAATCTAAAGCCACAAGATATATTACCTCTTCCTTGGGATAGTAAGAATAAGCCGAAAAAAGAAATAGCTTCAAAAGAACACATACAAAAGGTTCTCGAGAAATACAATAAAAGTAAGTTTAATAAAATATAAAAAGTAATGGGGTTCTCAGTAAAGACCATCTCGATAATTGTCGCAGCTAACGTAAAAGGGTTAGAGAAGGGAATGGGTAAAGCTAACAAGAGTTTAGCTAGATTCGCTTCGGGTGCAGCTCGTATGGGTTCTTTACTTACCTTTAGTGTAACAGCCCCTTTAGCAGCACTAGGTAAAGCAGCGGTAGATACATTTGTAGACTTCGAGGATGGGATGATGAAAGTAGCTGTAGTAACAGGTGCTACTGAAACTCAAATGAAGTTACTAGAGGGAACTGCTAGAGAGCTTGGTAAAACAACCCAATTTACTGCAAGTGAGTTTGCTGAACTTCAACTTATACTAGGTCGTAAAGGTTTTGACCCTAGTCAAATAATGGGAATGCAAGAAGCTATAGCAGATTTAGCTTTAGCGACTGGCGAAGGTTTAGCCCTTGCAGCAGAAACAGTATCAGCTTCTATAAACGCTTTTAATTTAGAAGCAACCGATTCAGCTAGTGTAGCGAATACTTTAGCTATGGCTGCTGCCAATTCATCTATACAACTTAACACGTTCTCGACTGCTTTCGGTCACGCAGGTGCTTCGGCAAATGCAGTAGGGGTTTCTGT
>Ga0209092_10004212_pt1 | contig 12137 bp, 12 predicted proteins | sample FraStrMetagenome_FD_187446 | JGI IMG/M metagenome (GOLD analysis project Ga0209092, IMG submission 187446) | Marine eukaryotic phytoplankton communities from Arctic Ocean - Fram Strait ARC3M Metagenome (SPAdes) (version 2) | ecosystem: Environmental > Aquatic > Marine > Oceanic | place: Fram... | reverse complement strand
CGGTTGGTGCAATTGCCGTGAAAGTCCACCCTCAACAAATGCAGATATCGTGATAGCGAAGGCCAAAATGCAATTAAAGTCCGGATCAGTTACCTAGCTAGTTACGGTACAGTTTAAAAAAAAAAGTTTACTTATCGAATTTATGTTCAGTAGATTTTTATTCGTGGATGTGCCGGTGACCGGCACATTTTCGGAAAGTTGCACTCCAAACGGCACATTTTGGGAATTTTCTCAAAAAAAACTCACGCATGAATTTTAACGTCCCGGTATTTTGAGACACATATATTTATATTTTCATCACATAAAAATTGATAATTGATGTATCAAAGCAGGAGTTTACATTTTAATTTCTATGCAGTCAGTATGCCGGCGGTAACTCAATCGAATATCGTTTTAACAATTTTTTGTCTATTCCTGAGGAGAACAAATGCGTTCGGTACTTCAACTTCGAGCTCGACTGGTGTCGATGGAGCATACAATGATGATTTTCACGTCAACGAAGGTTCCTTGGGTTATGTCAATCGGCCTTATTACGGCACAGAATTCGTAAGTGCAGCAGATAGTGATGAAATCGATATCGCTACCGTGGATTCCGTGGATATAGCTCGTGCTTTGTCCTCGTCGCTATCCCTTACTGCGAAACAAGCGAGTGCTTTTCTTACTGCTACGGGAGGAACTACTGCCGAAAAGGGAAAAGAAGTGCTGGACAAAGTCACCTACTTTAGAAATGAAGTAGGAATGAGCAAAGAAAGGCTCAGGAAGTTAATTGCTCAACATCCCAAACTTGTTGCTACAGTTTTCCTGGAAGATGTAAAGACAACAATGGAATTTCTTCAAGAAGAGTTGGAGTTAAGCCAGCGTCAAATTCGCACCTTGACAGCGGCCTCCCCATCCGTGATTAGATACTATAGAACAGATTTACGGCGTAATATTGCATTTTTAAGAGGACCGGCGCTAAAACTTCCAAGTGATAGGTTGAAAAAGTTGGTGTTGAAGAGACCTCAACTTTTAGGATACTCCATAGAGAAGTTGCAAGTAACCACCCACTATTTTAAGACCGATCTAGGAATTTATGGTGAGGACCTGGGACTTTTGGTCACTCGTTTTCCTTTTGTCCTTGCTTATTCAGTGGAAAATAATCTTGCTCCATCGGTTGCTTTTATAAGGGAAGAGTTGTTTGGCTATTTAAGTGATCGAATCGAGAGAAACATCGCGACGTCATCGGTGGTGACACGCTTTCCTCAAATACTGGGCTATTCAATCGAACATAATCTAAATAAGAAGGCAAGTTTATTCTAGAAAGTTATCGACAACTATTTTTTATTGATATCTAAAGATTAGTTAGATTGAATTCCTTAGGGAAGATCTCCTTCTTACTCCAGAGGAGATTGGACGAATCGCTAACAAATACCCGCAGTTTTTCTCGTTAAGTTTACATGCTAATATTCTTCCAAAACTGAATATGCTGCAACAGAAATTGGACTTTAGCAAAGCTCAGAGCAGTGCCATTCTTGTGACAACACCAACTATTATGAGTTTGAGCTTAGAAAAGAATCTTTTTCCAAAATTAGATTTCTTGATAAACGACGTAGGATTGAACAAGGATAGGCTCCAGGCTTATATTTTGAAGGTATGTAGTTGGAGGTTCATACTCGATTTTATTTGCACGATCACCGAAGTATAAATTGTATACGAAATATTTAGACTCCAGGTCTATTGTCGTATTCTCTTGAAAATCGAATAAAGCCAAGGATTTATAAATTAACTAAAGCTGGGAAGAAGATAAATGACGATAAGGTTCCTATTTATGTTATAGGTTTATCAGAGCCTAAGTTTAAGAAGTGGTAAGTTTTCAGAATAATCACCAGAATAATCACCGAAGTCGAATAATTTTTGACTTTTTCTCTAAACCAAAGGTTGAAGAGCCATTCAGAAAGATAGCATATATTTCAAAAAACGGTCAAGTTTGAATGAATCGAGAGAAGTATATCACAGTCTCAAGTATAAATATGTTGTAATACTCATGAGGTGTCATCTTATTATAAGTGCAAAGGGCGCCGTTCTGTCTTGAACGATGCCGATATCTTTTTTTACAAGCAAAGAGACACGTTATTCAAGAGCCGTTGCGACCATCATAATTTAAACTACAAATATAATATTCACAATTGTCTACTTCAAAGGTCGCTGATATCAATCATTAAATATACCAGTTTGTCTCAACTCTTTCGGGGTGACTTCTCCAAGAGTTATAACATATGTACAGATAAGTTATTTATGTAACACCCATATTCATTATAGCAATGCATCTACTTTTCCTCTAAAGAAGAATTTTCTTGCCGGTTTTCACCCTTTTCCTTTTCAATCTCGTCACCACTATTCATATCGAACTTTGACAAGAGCGAATCAACAGTAGATTCCTCTGACGTAGATAAATCTTTTCCTAATCCTTCATCCGATATATCGCCAATTTCTGTACAATACCATTGTGCAATATTTGTAAAGAACCCCGTGCCACACAGAGCTTCATTTCGTTCTTTCACAGCATATACTGCCTCCGTTGGAAGTAAAGTTGAAGTAAGGACTGTAGACGCAAAGACACGGGCAGCGAAGGTTCTACGAGACGGGATCTGCTGCTGACGCTGCTGTGACTCTCTCGTAAAGGAAAGGGCTTCACTCTCTTTAGTAAAGTTCGTCAGCAGTGATATAAAGACAATAAGGGTGATTATCTTCATTGTCAAAGTCGATGACGACTGTTTTAAAGCTTGTCTGTCTACTGCATTTAGGCTGTGCAGACTGAAATCTGTACAGTACGAGCGTACTACGTACAATATACAGCAGAGTGTTTGCGTGCAATCGGTAATCTGGGTGGGTGAGGAGTGAGGAGTTTCGAGTTTCAAGCAGTCAGGCTAACTGGTGAATAAACGTTATATTCTCTTTGATGAAAATAACTTTCAAACTTTGCAAGTTGTTGCTTGTTGCTTGTTGCATTGAAATTACGAACTTGCTTCTCATTTTTCTCAGTTTTAAAAGATTTTCACCGATTCCTTGAGCTTTGACCTCCAATGGTGATAAGTGATAACCGATAATTTTGTTGAGCATTCAACTGTACATTCCATTCTCTCTTGACAATTTATTTCCCCGCTGGTTAGGTGTTGTTGCTTCGTAAATGAGAGCGCTTTCATCGTTCCTTCTCTCTGCCACCACTGCCGCACTGCCGACTCTATTAACCAGCAGGAGATATTTGATATCTAAGTCAATTACCGTTCGAAGCACTTTTTCATCGTCAACGTACCTACATAGCACCACTAGTAACAGCATAAATATGTCAAACAAAGCAAAACAGAAGCGATCCATGGAGGATGTGACTGGTGATGATTATGAAGGAGATAATGATCAAGTTATAGTGTCAATGATTAATTCGCCAAAGAAGAAGAAACAGCAATCTTCATTACATGGCTTCTTTCAGTCTTCATCCTTCTCATCAGCTACTTCCGATGCAAAGGCAGTGACTAGCGAAACGGTTACAAATGAAAAGAAAAAAAGAAAACAAAAGTACAAAATTTATTGTGACCTTGATGGAGTGTTATGCGATTTTGATGCTGGAGTTAAAAAGATTTTTAATGGAAGAAGCATGGAAGACCTTCCGTCGGGTTTAGCATGGTCGGGAATTACTAGAGCGAACGACTTTTATGGAGCTCTACCATGGACAAGCGATGGTCGTGAACTTTGGGATGCAATTAAAGATTTAAACCTTGATATTCTGACGGGCGTCCCGAGAAGTAGAAAATCGAGTCGCAAGGAAAAGGCACAGTGGTGTGCCCGCGAACTTGGTGTTGAAACAAATCATGTCGACTTCGCTGCGCCTAAGAGTGGGCATGTGCTTATACATGGCGCACTGAGGAGGGAGAAGCACATAGTTAATGTTATAACTTGTTGGAGTAGGAACAAGCACTTTAAGAGTGGTCCAAATAGGTTACTAATTGACGACACGGAAAAGCTCATGGCAGATTGGGAATCAAAAGGGGGCATATTTTTGTTGCATACCGATACTGAAAGTACTTTGGCCAGGCTTCGCGAACTCAAAGTGATATAACTGCATTTGTAGATAACTTAAAAATCAATTTCAAAATACTTCGGTGGCAAAGAATTTGTGTAATAATGTATGGAAGTATGAATTCGGGTCTGACTTGGGAGCGCACCGTTCGGTCTTCATGAGTTCACGGTGGGAGATTGTGTTGTAGTTCGTAGTCTTATGGTGGCGACTTCATGTTATTGCTTTATCTTTTTGGGTGATCAGTCACATGAGCAATGATGGTAAGTATATTCGAGGTGAAGGAGTATAAAAATACCGGAGGAAGCTTCGTCCAAGGAGAATCTAGGTTGCAACCACTTAAGCAACTAGCAAAGAAGAAGACACTTTGCAAATCTAGCGATGAAAGATGGACTAAGCGAATATACCACAATAAATTTTGGAATTAGATCAACGCATTATGTTTCATAGGATATACTTCGAAGTACATAATTACGGTGCTCAAGCAAATGCAAAATATGGTATGAAACTAAGAAAAATCAGGAATGTGTTCGCCGACAAGAATCCTTCTAAGAGTTTCACTTCAGGAACTGTTTAAATATCATCGAAGTCAATACCGATATCATCATCGTTTCCATCACCAGTCATAGCCAAGTCAACAGCAGTCTCATTAATACGTGCCGTATCTGGCAACTCTCCATATTGTTTCAAGTTACGAGCTTCATCTGCAGTGTATTTATGAATGATATCAACCTTTTCATCCTGGAAATCACGCTTTCCAACTAAAACGATATCTCCAGCTGTGATCCAAACTTTCTTGCGCATTTTTCCACGAATATGTCCAAGACGAGTAACTCCATCATAGCAAAAGCATTCGCATCGACCGTTTCCAAGCATTTTTACGACCTGAGCATACTCCTGTCCTTCCTCCTTAAACTCAAGTTCTCGCTTACTTTCCTCATTGTCACCTTTTCCTCTGCGACGATTTTTACCTCCATTTCCTGTCAGATGAAAAAGCGACGTGAGAAAAAATGAGGGAACGGCCCTATTGGAACAAAACTTCAGAAAGAAAGCTAGCATGAACTCTCAATAGATCCAAAATTGTCCCCTACGTCAAACCTTGCAAACAAGACGAAAACTTCAGTTACCTCACCTTTAGGTTTAGGCATGGTAGATAGCGATGTTGTGGAAGCTATTTGTCAAACGATGGAAATGTAATAAATTTCGTTTTAGTTAGTATACTACCACACTCATGCACTGAAGAGAGGTTCCTAATGCACGATGCTGCATGGTATTGTGTGGGCGCTACCGGACTTCAAGGAGTAAGTCGCGTGGCTAAATTAGTTCATTTAAATTTAATAATTCTGTGTCCATTCGTGATAGCGGAATCACTGGGAATCGGACAGACGAAAATAAAAATGAGAACAATGAAAATCATCATCAGCTTTGACTCAAGTCAATCACAACCAAATCAGTTCCATATGTTGTTATTATGGTGATCAAAGATAAAGATAAGGGTATGAAAAACAGAAAAGAAAATGCAGAGACTTTTTCTCCTACATCCATGGCACTTGGCGCACTTTTGTTAGGTGCATCGGCAGGGCTAGTCCTTTATACGAAGCGTACGGGACAGCTCCTCACTCAAATAGATCGAGCGCAAGCATCACAAAATGCACGTAAAGGAATTAGTCCAGAGAAATATAAAGCGATGAAGAGAAAAATGTCAAAAGACGGGATGAAGCGTTAAGATTTTGTTGATATGCTTGTTTTGGATCGCCAGAATTTTGAAATGCATTGAATTTAAAGATTGAGAAATGTGCTCACTTATTTACCTTGTAAATGTCTAGATGTGAAAAAATTAATTAGGCAATTATGTGCAACGGTGAATAGTGGGCATATCGGTGATGGCGGTTTAATCGGGTCAGCATTCGTTCAAAAAGTATTATGTGGACGCTCTTGATGAATTATGTAATTAATGACTGAATAGAATTTCGCAGATCGAATCACACGTAGTAATGTTTTCTATTTATAATATCTATATTGCTGTTTTCTATAATACTTAAATAATTTTCCCTGGTTATGCAATAGAATAATGCAGACAAAATAGTGAGCGTGCAACTGGGAGACCTCCGTGATGGAATCTCTGTTGCGTACAAGTTTTTCACTTCAAACTTTTAACTTCAAACATGTTAAAGCTTTACAAAATAGGAAAATACCTTTGAAAAACGAAAAGACGTCATATGGGAGTAAATTGTTAATGTTATGATCAACATGGTATCTGACAACTCGCAAGCGTTGTCGCGACTAGGAATCTTTGTAGCATGGATTTATGTTGTGAGCGTGAAGAAGATGTTCTATATAAGATAACTTGTTGCTTAATAGTTGCGGACTTTCCCAACTTTGTAGCTGTACCTCCTACATATTTTTAAATATGAAGAAGTCTCATGCTGTTTGCTTTCTCGAACCAGCAAAGTACTTGTCGCAAAAAAATGACAGTTACCCTTGTTTGACATAAAGCTACGAAAGATGATAGTAGAAAAGAGTAAAGGCTGCAAGCATAAAAAGAGTTGTGAGGAACAGTCTAAAAATTCGATTAGTTTGGGTTTTTGAATTTTCGATTCCGTCTAATTTTGAGCGTAACTTTTCGTCTTTCTTGATCTGAATAAGAAACTAATTGACTGTAACGTTGATTACTCCAAAGAGTATATATAGGCACTCATGGCGGTGAGTTAATATTAAATGTGAAAGGGGATTATGTTCTAAGCTCTACTTTTCACAGCTTAATTCGAATATTTGCCCAATCTTTTCATTCATAGTCCAACCAACTAAACGTAGTCGATGAAGTAATTAAGTCGATGCGTGATAATCCAGGTTTTTCAGGCGTCGTTATACTTAATACAGAAGGCGTCGTCGTGAGATGGGAGCCAATGTCTTATGAATCGGCTGTCCATCATGCTTCCTTGGCTTCAACGTTATACAACAAGAGCGTGCACAATCTGTGTCAATTAAAGGTAGGAAATTTTTAGAATGTTTATTTGCATGTAATTATTTCATATATACAAATTGACGTACAATGTTTCAAACGAATTCAAAGGATGTCCAAATAGAGAATATTAGGCTTAGGACTCATAAGCATGAACTTATAATTGCACAAAAGGATGGATATACAATGATTGTAATGCAAACAGCACAAACTTGAGAAATTATTGATACATTAGATACTAAATGCGAATATAAAGAATTGTGGTTATTTTTCCATTATGTCTTCGAGGGTTGCATCTGTCCTTTACCACGAGTTGAATAGGATCAGTTGATAAGACTTTCTTATCAAATGTACGTTGTGCATGAAAACTCGGAGTAATATCAAGTCTACCGATTGATAAAGCTTTAAACTCTGAAAAAACAAAAACGATCACAAATAGGGATTGAAAGGACTTCAACGTAAAACTTCTTTCTTAGTCTTCGATCAAAAAAATTCCACTGCTCCGGTACAAAGAAAGAGTAGATAGATTCGTTCATATGATTATTATTGACTATGATTCAAATTCTAATTTACAATGAGAGAGTTTAGAGCAAATAAGACCATCTTCCCTCCGTAATGAGTACTCTCTAATCTGACATGCTCTATTGCTGACTCGCACTTAATGAATTGTTGAGAAGTTGCCTTTCGTCATCGGTCTTGATAGAGTTACTTGTGATTGATTTGTCTAAGTACATGAATTGTTCGTCCAACGTGAAACGCACAGACTTATTTGCAAGGCTTTTGTTATCACCAACCTCAAAATCACCAAACGAGAAAGCATAACTTTCTTTTGATACCACGCTTTCAGCATCATCTTGATAACGATAATATGTGCGGTTAAATGCGTTCTTCGGTGTTCCGCGCATGTCCTTCACTGTGTCGCACTCATCCAAAGCTGACATTCCCATCATAGAGTCAGTATTTGTAATCTCAATATCTCTCGCACTTACACTTTCGACATCGTGATCTTCACTGCGCATAGATACTAACGATCTACTAGAAATACCCGCGCCACTTATTCTTCTCAGCTCTTCAGTCTCTGAATCATTATCCGTCAACTTTTCGAGCCAAACTCTTCTGTGCCACGAATATATTAATGCTGCAACTAGTACGAAAATGGCACCTGCAGCAATTATCGCCGCAAGGGATACAGCATTAACTGTGTGAAAATCATCATCGGCACTATTACTTGTTGACAAATTTAGTCCAAATTTGTTATTTGGTGGAAACGAAGAGTTATGTATTATATTCAGTGTCAAATATACGTCAGTTGTTGCCTTCAAGTTCAAATTAGTAGCTTCATTTTCAAGCATATTTATATATTTTGCTCTACTTTTCTTGCCCCTCCGAAACAATTCAAGTTTGAAATTACCCAATTCATCCCTGCTAGGAAGCATTTCCCTTGTCTCACTTGTGAGTTCAAACAATGCATATCCCGTACTGCTTGATTGAACGCATCCATGTCTTGATGAGTAAATTGGCGAGTACTCATCCGATACGCAAGACATTACTTCACCATCCCCTTCCCACACCAAATCCACCGAATAAAAGAATCCACGGTATTTCGACTCAAGCTCATCACGAATAAAGCCGTCTGTGATGTCGAAAAATTCCGTGCTGTTGATGTTAGATGTTCCGTCTTGCTTATCGAAGATCAGCTTCAGAGTGAACGGGTAAAGCGGTACAAACCACTGCGGTAATCCGTCCGACATGATATTCCACTACCTTTGAAAGAAAATGGAAGGCTCACTGTAATCAATGTACTTCCAAAGCTGATATATTCTATACGAGTAGATTAGGAAAGTTGAAAGATATGATGGGCGAAATTCGTGGAGTGTAACTTTAATCCGCATCAACGGTGCAACGGCTTCCCTTAAAAAAAATACCAGGGCGTAATCTGAAAAAATGCAATTTGGCGATAATTCTAAATTAGTCAAGTTGGTATAAATAGACATTTTCTTTGTGAGAACACTTAACCCACCACTGACGCGGATAAACGCATAGATGGATTCTCCGTACTTCGTACCTCGCGTACGTAACACGCACCTGCCCCAAAAAGAAAAACACCTCATACATGTAGGATATCCATCATCCATCCAACAACACGCAGGACAAGATCTTCTTTGTGTGAATTATTGGAGTTCACATTCTTCACATTAAATCCATTATTAATATCCCTACGTCCGTAATAAAACAAACCTGTACTGATTAAAAATGAAGTTCGTGTCCATCCTAACTGTTGCCATCGCACCACTTGCCGCTGCCTTTGCTCCATCGAAGCCACTTTCACCATTCATGAGAGTCCCTGCTTCTAGTCTGTATGCTGAAGCCACCATTCAGGTAGGTACTGTTTAGTTTGTTTACATAATACCCAGTTAGAATTCATGTTGATTCATGGTTATAATTATTTGTGTTTTTTGACGTTTGTTGTCATAATGGATTAGTTTGTGAAAGGTTTGAATGAGAAGACTGTTCCCGACATTAAGCTCACCCGTGCTGTGGATGGTTCCAGTGGAACAGCTACTTTCAGATTCTCGAATCCTAACGTTTTTGACGCATCAACTCAAGCGGAGGGAGAAATCACTGGAATGTTTTTAGTTGATGATGAGGGGGAAATGCTAACGACTGACGTTAACGCGCGATTCGTCAACGGAAAGCCTGAGGCAATTGAAAGTGTTTTGTTGATGAAGAGTCCCGACGAATGGGATCGTTTCATGAGATTCATGGAAAGATATGCCGAAGCTAATGGGCTTGTATTTAATAAGGCTTAAACATCATAAATTAATGATTAGATGGAACTCTACATAGAATGTTTTGACGACGTGCTAACACAAGTTAACATGAAGTGGTCAGGTGTCGATGGAAGTTGCAAGGGAACATGCTTCAACTTTTCAATAAGATGCCAGTAGATGCGAATTACACGAAGGTCTCTCAAACGCATGTAACCACAACTGTTTGTAAAATACACACTATCAAGGGGTAGTATGCACTCACTGGGACATTAACACTGAAGTTCTTTGTTTCCTGAGATGACATTCCTGTTCGTTTGTGGGACTTCTTCGAGATGTTCAGTCAATGTACTCGTACATACCTCGAGGAATCTGGAAATCAGTCTCAAAACTCAACTCGGAGAGCGGGTCACGATGGTATAAATCGAGGCCGCAAATCAATAATACCACTCCAAGGAGGTTCAAACCGTCGATCACATTACTATCATCTTGGTTTTTCTTGTAAGATATATCATCATAGATGTGCATCGTATAAACTGCTAGAATTACACCAACGCTAAGGCTTCTGTACATCACTTTGTAAGCCCCTCCTTGTATGACTTTGTCCACAGCAACACCGGCAACCATAACAGATAGAACATATTGCAGAAGAAGCAACCACAGGAAATTGCACTGGGCCGATTCGGGGTAATTATCTGCAATGTCATCATCATCGTTGGTAAAACTAAAGAAGCATTTTGCACTATCCATAAAATTGTTACTTATTTCGGAATTGGGATATAGCGATATCCAGTCGTCAGCTTGAGCATAACCTTGTAACGGATAAACAAGAGGACTTATTATCCCTGTGAAGGCAACTTGGAAAAGAGCCAAAACGAAATTAAGGTATGAAGGCGAAACAGGTATTTTGTATGTTGAGAGAGTGTATTCCTTGTATAGAGTAGAAAATGCAGCAGGAACGCAGCTCAGCAAAAACAAAACCATGTTGCATCCTGAATTGTAGGCCGTCCATGATGATGCCGGGTCATAAATCTCGTCAAATGCAGGTATCATCGCAACAAATATGGCTAGCGTTATCAGAAATGCCCCGAAGATCTGTTTCTTAGTATAGCCTGGGCGGAGCCAGGTGCCCTCTTCCTCTCCAATAACATTTTGATCGCTTCCTGGTGACGAGACAACTACGTCCTTGTTGAAGCATGAACTGAAGAGTATTGTCAATGGAATAACCATTTGTATGAGTAGAACAACGAAAATAGGTGGAATTTTACTCCCACTAATGACACTTAGCAAGAGTTGAACCGTATCGAGAAGAGCCATGACTAAGTCATAAACGAAATAAGTCGAAGGAAAAATGGGATCGAAACCATTTCATTGTTGGACACATACCTCCTATGTCTGCGAGAGGGAATCCAGGAGTAGAGCCACACGAAAAAAGAGTGTTTTCGTAGATAGCTTTCAGTAGCATTATAAGCCCCAATAAGATAGCATGAACCCCAGATATTGCCTCGGCAGCAAACATTCGGAAAGGACCGGCGTGGTCCACCAAAATCTTAAATGAAGCCCTTTCACTAGCGTAGGATAGCGCAAGAGCCGCTAACCAAAACACAACTGCAATTTTTTGCTTTCGCGAAACTCTTGGCGAAGCCCATACATCCTGATCTACATGCAGCAACATAACCATAAATTTTTTGAACCTTAAAAGCCAGTTCTTTTTCTTTCTACTCCCCTGCTGCTCGTACCCACCACTATCATTGCTTATCTCCGCCGTATTCATATCATCGAGGGACAATTCATCTTCTTCATCCGAATCACCTTCCTCTTCTACATCACTTTGATTTCGACTCCTCATAATATTTCCTGCCTCCACCTCCTCCGTGCCAATCGAACCATACTGCGAATTGATCTGTCCACTGCGCATCGAGGAAATTTCTGAAGATGAAGATGCGGCACCTACCTTGCGACGGAAGGATTCATTCATATTTGAAAAATTCTACCTCCAAAAGTAATTACCTCACGTAAGATCGAAAAAATATTGTATTATGTTCGATGGTGATGGTGTTAGTTGATTGTTGTAATACACTTGCTATTGTTAATAAATAATATTCATGTATAATAGAAGTCGAAGAAATGCTCGTAGGGACGTAGGGAGTATATTTTTCAAAACGTAACACTCATACTCATACATACACTACACGCACGCGTACATTTGTTAACGTCAAATAATAAATTTAGCTTTCCTCCGTTTTACTTCGAAGTATATCACATATCACATATACGTATACAACGATAACAACGATAACAACGATAACAACGATAACGACGATAACGACGATAACAACGATAACAACGATAACGA
>Ga0209092_10004209_pt1 | contig 12141 bp, 14 predicted proteins | sample FraStrMetagenome_FD_187446 | JGI IMG/M metagenome (GOLD analysis project Ga0209092, IMG submission 187446) | Marine eukaryotic phytoplankton communities from Arctic Ocean - Fram Strait ARC3M Metagenome (SPAdes) (version 2) | ecosystem: Environmental > Aquatic > Marine > Oceanic | place: Fram... | reverse complement strand
ATGATTTTAACGCTGAAATTAATTCATAAAAATCTATAATACGCTTTATAATTTAAAAAAAGCGTTTATATTTGCACCCGCTAAAAGGCCATGTGGCGCAACTGAATAGCGCACTTGATTACGGCTCAAGAGGTTGCAGGTTTGAATCCTGCCATGGTCACTAGACAGAATCAACTAACTTATTATCAGTTAGTTGATTTTTTTTTATTTTTATACTCCCTTTAATTTCTTCTGTCAACTGATTTTAATTAAGAAATCATATTATTTATTAAGTTTTATACCCTCTTATACTTTTTAGCATAAAATAATCTACTTCTAAATAGATGAAAAGAATTAATTTCTAAATAATTTAGTACTTTGCAGACTTCTTTAAATTCATTCTATGAAGTACTTTAAACTCTTACTTTCGTTTGCACTTGCGATAGGAATATTTTTTACACTCAATAATAAATTAGGATCCATCCCTCCTTTGGGGAAGTTTCTTAATCCATACACTGGAGTTTGGCAAAATGAAACAGATGAATCCATTAGTGGTGAAATTTTAATCCCAGGTCTAATAGATAAGGTTACCGTGCATTATGATGCACAATTAATACCCCATGTGTTCGCTCAAAATGATTTAGATTTATACCGAGCCCAAGGGTATTTAACAGCAAAACACAGACTTTGGCAAATGGAATTTCAAACCTACGCAGCAGCAGGTAGATTGTCGGAAATATTAGGAGAAGACGCTCTTACCTATGACAGACAAGAGCGTCGCCGTGGGATGGTTTATGGAGCAGAACAAACGATAAAAAAAATGTCTGAAGACTCCGACCTTCAATTTACACAAGCCTATGCAGAAGGAGTAAATAGCTATGTGAACCAATTAGAATCTAAAGATTTGCCTGTAGAATACAAACTACTCGATTACAAACCAGAGGCATGGTCTCCAAAAAAAACCGCATTACTTTTAATGTACATGACTAGGATGTTAGCTGGTGGAGATGAAGATATTGAAAACACGAATGCATTGCGTCTTTTTGGGAAAGAACGATTCGATTTGTTATTTCCAGATTTTTTCGATCTTATAGACCCTATCATTCCAAAAGAAACAGATTGGAATTTTATAGATGTACCTCAAACATCAAACCCTTTTAATGAACCTGTTTTAGACTCTATTGCAGAAACTATTGACAAACCAGACCCTAATTACGGTAGTAATAACTGGGCCGTATCAGGAGAAAAATCATATTCTGGCAATGCAATTTTGGCCAATGATCCGCACTTGGGTTTAAACTTACCCTCTATTTGGTTTGTAATGCAATTAAAAACACCAAATCACAATGCTTTTGGCGCCACACTTCCAGGAGCTTTGGCCATCATTATTGGTTTTAACGAATACATTTCTTGGGGGCAAACCAATGCTACTAGAGATGTGGTTGATTGGTATAAAATTGAATTTAACGAAGACCGAACAAAATACAGATATAATAATGCGTGGAAAGATGTTACGTATAGAATCGAGGAGATTAAAATAAAAGGAAAAGCTAGTTTTAAAGACTCTGTTCGATATACACATCATGGTCCTGTAGTCTATGATAAAAACTTTAAATCAGATCGTGAAAAAGCGGGCTATGCCATGAAATGGATCGGACATATTGGTGGAAATGGACAAAGAACATTTTTAGACTTGAACAAAAGTAAAAATTATACTGATTATTTACAGGCATTAACCCATTATACTGCACCGGCACAGAATTTTATTTTTGCTTCTACAGAAGGAGATATTGCTTTGTGGGTTCAAGGAAAACTCCCTAATAAATGGGAAGGTCAAGGAAAATTTATTATGGATGGGAGTCTACCAGAAAACGATTGGCAAAGTTTTATCCCACAAGCTTTTAACGCACATACTAAGAATCCAGCACGTGGTTTTGTGAGTTCTGCAAATCAGCATCCTGTAGACGAGGCATATCCATTTTATGTATACAATGACGGTTATGAAACCTACAGGAATCGAGTAATTAACAGTTATTTTAGCGCTAAAGATGAATTTAATATTCAAGATTTTAAAGATTTACATAATAACAACTACAACCTAAAAGCTTCTGAGTTAATGCCCTACATGCTAGAAACGATGGATATTTCTAATTTAACGGCTGAAGAAAAAATAATTTTTGATGAAGCCAAAGCATGGAAATATAATAATGATATTGATGAAGTTGGCCCTAGTATTTGGAAACAGTGGTATGGAAAACTTTACAATATGGTTTGGGATGAATTTGATATTGAAGGTACAGCACTTGATGCACCTTCTACCTATCAAACCATTTATTTATTAAAGAACAAGGGAGAAGATGCTTTTATGGATATTATAAAAACGCCTAAAAAAGAAACTGCTAAAGACTTGTTTTTACTATCTTTTAAAGAAGCTGCTAACCGTTTAATGGAGATAAAATTAGAGGAAGGCAACTATATTTGGGTGAACTATAAAGGAACTTATGCGGGTCACTTACTGCAGGGATTACCCGCTTTTTCTAGATTTGATATTCCTATTGGTGGTGGTAGAAACATTGTAAATGCCACTTCCGAAAATTGGGGGCCTTCCTGGAGAATGATTGTAGAAATGACATCACCTCCAACCGCTTTAGGTATTTACCCTGGTGGCCAATCTGGAAATCCGGGCAGTAAATACTATGATAATTTTATTGATGATTGGGCTGCAGGAAAATACCATCAACTCAACTTCTTACAAAGTGATATCGCAACAGATGTTATTATAAGCACACAAACCTTAACACCCATAAAAGAATGAGAACAAATACAACCAATTTTATAGCAACCATTTTTTTAGCTATTATCCTATCCTTGGTGCTACCTTGGTGGTCTGTAATGATTGCAGCTTTGGCAACGGGGCTTCTAATTCCGCTTAAAAAAATAGCCGTGTTTTTTACTCCTTTTTTAGCCATTCTTTTGTTTTGGGCTTTTTATAGTTTTATGTTGAGTAGTGCAAATGATTTTACATTAGCAAAACGGATTTCCGTTTTATTGCCTCTAGGGGGTAATCCTTATCTTCTAATACTAGTTACAGGAATTATAGGAGGGATAGCTGCTGGTTTTGCTGCCATTTTTGGAAAGCAATTGAGCTTGGCAATAAAAAAGGACTAAACTTAGTGTCAAAAACTAACTACTACTTTCTTTCAATATCTTTTTCGTTCCATATACAATTCCCGCTGTAAACAACAATATAGAAAATCCGTCAATTGACAAGCCCGGTGGTGGCGGTGGCGGAACTGGCGGAAGTGGAACTTGAGCTCCAAGTGTTTCCAGAAGTATTGTAATAATAATTAATGTGATACTTCTCTTTATAATCATTAATTGATAGTTTTATTCATAAAAAATTTATAGATTTAAAATTAAAACGAATAATATAGAATCATATTTTATTTCGGTAAACGACTCTTTAGCATAGGTATTTCAACATTATAATAAGGTATTCTGATTTAGTTAATAAAAGATTAGGAGTAATTTCTTTGAAATAATCAATCAAAGGATATAGGAAGTACAATGAAAATTTCAATTGAAAAAATATAAAATTGTCAATCTCAAAATTTTAAAAAATATTATTTTGTTTTTTTTAATTAATGATTTCGTATTTTTATAAAGTAATTAAAAAAAGAAAAAATTATGTTAAAAGAAAAATATCAAAATGTTCTTGATTTGGGAGAGCAATTAGCCATTAAAAATGGTGATGTAAAAGAAGAAAACGACATCTTAAGCATTAAAGGAGTTGCTGCAACTCCGTATGAAAAAAACCTCTTGTGGGATGCAATAAAACTTTCAGGAGGTGATAACCCCTCAGATATTATTGCAGATATAAATGTAGAAGACTCCTCTGTTTTCGCTAGGCATACAGTTAAAGATGGAGAAAGTTTAAGTAAAATTGCAATCCATTATTATGGAAAAAGTAACGTAATGAAGTATAAAAATATATTTGAAGCCAATACTGATATTCTTCAGAATCCAGATATCATTAGAGCAGGACAAAAACTAGTCATTCCTAATTTGTAAAACGAACCCCTAACAAATTTAAGTATTTTTTCAACTACCTCAGTCTAGGTAAGCCCTTAATGCAATTCTATGTTTGGGCAGTGATTTATCATAATTCTCAATAACTAGCTCTAAAATTTGTGGTGTAGATATTCCTATTTCTGATTTTGAGGAAAATTTAGAAACAAAAAGATTATGGCCATACTCATTTTTTTCGAAAATTAAAAAATGAGTATCATTAAGCGCTGTAAAGCAAATCTGATTTCCTGAAAAAACGCCAGATTCATCTTTAAAAAAATCTGTAAATTCATAATATTTAAAAACGTTTTCCATTTTATATCAGTTCTGCTGACAAACCTAATTGCAACAATTTAGAGCATTTTGGCTCTAAGTCTTTAAATTCTCCTGATTTAACAGTACACTTGCCTTTGTAATGAACAAGATAAGTACACTGCTCTGCTTGCTCTAATGTATGCTCACAAACGGATATCAGCGAATCAATAACATAATCAAAAGTGTTTACTTCATCATTATGCAAGACTATTTCATGCTGAAAAACTTCTTTTTCAAGAACATCGACTTCTTCCTTAATTTTTTCTTTGGTACTCATATTGTAAAAGTAAAAAATAATTTTTTATTGTTTGCTATATTTTAGTGCAACCCAATTATTTCTTTTTTTAACGGTTTCTAACGTTAAATTATATTTAGAAACTTCTGCATCTAAAATAGGGATATCTTCATGGTAAAACCCACTTAATAATAAAATTCCTTTTTCATTTAGAGAATTTGCATACACCTTAATATCCTTCATTAAAATATTTCTATTTATGTTGGCAATAATTAGATCATATTTTTTGTTTGTTAGAAGTAGCGAATCTCCTTCATAAACGGAAATGTGTTTACAATTATTTCTCCTTATATTTTCTAATGAATTCTCATAGCACCAGTTGTCTATATCAATGGCATCTGTAGGCTTGGCTCCTTTCATCTCAGCAAAAATTGCTAAAATTCCGGTTCCACAACCCATGTCTAAGGTTTTCTTATTTTCTATATCTAATTCTAATAAATGCTGAACCATCATATGTGTCGTTTCATGATGACCTGTTCCAAAACTCATTTTTGGTTCAATTACAATGTCATATTGTAAATTAGGGTTTTCATGAAATGGTGCCCTTATACTTACTAAATCATCAACTTGAATGGGTTGAAAATTCTTTTCCCATTCTGCATTCCAATTGGTTTGCTTAATTTCTTTTTGATTGTATTGAATAGAAAACTCATCAGACTTTAAAACAAAAACATCATTAAGAATAGACGATTTCCACTCCGTTTTTTGAATATAGCCCGTAACCCCATTTTCGTTTTCAACAAAACTTTCGAAACCAATAGCCCCTAGTTCAGCAATTAAAATTTCTGTAGCGGGTTCTTTAGGAGAAACTGTAAAATTGTATTCTATGTAAATATTATCCATAAGTGTATTCAAAAAAAATGCATCGAGATTATTAAAATCTCGATGCAAATTTATTAGTTTTCTAAAGAAGTTTGGGTATTATCTTCTTTTAAATTGCTTTTATAATTGCTGTAAAATCTTCTTGTTTTAAAGCTGCTCCTCCAATTAAACCTCCGTCTACATCTGGTTTAGAAAAAATTTCCTCAGCATTCGCAGGTTTTACACTTCCTCCGTAAAGGATTGAAATATTTTCAGCAACTTCTTTGTTGTATTTTTTCTCAATAGTGCTTCTAATAAAAGCATGCATTTCTTGCGCCTGTTCTGGGCTTGCAGTTTCTCCTGTACCAATGGCCCAAACAGGCTCGTAGGCTAAAATAATGCTTTTAAAAGCTGAAGCTTCTAGATGAAATAATCCGTTTTTTAATTGACTTTCTACTACTGTAAAATGGTTCTCTGACTTTCTATCTTCTAATAATTCTCCGAAACAAAAAATAGTTTCTAAACCATTTTCTACAGCAGCATTTACTTTTTCTGATAAAATATTATCCGTTTCACCAAAATGAGTTCTTCTTTCTGAGTGCCCTAAAATAACGGTTTTTATTCCTATCGATTTTAGCATATCAGCAGAAATTTCACCTGTAAAAGCGCCACTTTTAGCTTGATGCATATTTTGAGCAACAACCTCTATCTTTGATTTCTTAGCTTTTTTTAAAGCAGAAGAAAGGTTAACAAAAGTTGGAGATATGATTACTCGAATATTTTCTAACGGTAATTTTTTAATTGATTTTCTAATTCCTTTGATAAGGAGGCTGGTCGCTTTTTTATCATTATTCATCTTCCAATTACCAGCTACTATTTTTTGTCTCATACTTATTAGCGTTTGTTAAAGTTGTAAATTTAAGAAATGGAAAAGTAAATATGGATTAGAATCAGAAATAGTTACTAAAACGATGTATATATTAGTTTATTAAAGCTTCTACTATTCTTTTATCAGAAGATTTTATAGCTTTATATAGTGTTATTCCTCCGTTTTCATCAAGTACTAGATATCTAGGAATCCATCTTAAATTAAGAAAATCAACAAATTCTCCATCCTTCATCCCTTTGGGTAAATTGTAATGTTCTCCTTTAATTTTAAATCGTTCAATCCCTCTTTTCCAAGAATTGACTCCTTCATCAACAGATAAAAATAAAAAAACTACTTCAGGAAATTCTTTTTGCAACTGTTTAACTGTTGGTAATCCTCTTATACAGTCTGCACACCAAGAAGCCCAGACATTTACTACTATCTTTTTCCCTTTGTGTTTACGTAAAACTTCTTTAAATGACGATTTAGTTCCTTTTAAGGATGTAACTTGATCATTGAGTGCAAGCTCTGAAAATTCAGTTGGCCTTTCAAAAGAACAAGCAGAAATTAGAATTAGAGATACTAATAGAATTATTTTTTTAATCATTTTAATTTTGAAACTAGTTCAATTGTTATGTCTTTATATAAAATTAATACTTACAAAATTCAGCTACAAATAAAAGACAATTTAAGTACTTTTGTAAAACTTTTACACAACAGATGACAACAGAACAACTCGAAGCACAAATCCATTTAAAGAAATCTTTTTTATGTATTGGTTTGGATGTAGATATAAGCAAAATTCCAAAACACTTATTAGAACTTGAAGATCCTATTTTTGCCTTTAATAAGGCAATAATAGATGCAACACATCATTTATGTGTTGCGTATAAGCCAAACACTGCCTTTTACGAGGCTTATGGAATTAAAGGTTGGCAAGCTCTAGAAAAAACAATTAAGTATTTAAATAAACAATACCCAGAAATTTTCACAGTTGCTGATGCAAAGCGCGGCGATATTGGGAATACTTCAACAATGTATGCCAAAGCTTTTTTTGAAGATTTAGCATTTGATTCCGTTACAGTTGCGCCCTATATGGGCAAAGATTCTGTAGAACCCTTTTTAGCTTTTAATAATAAACATACCATTATGTTGGCATTAACATCGAACAAAGGCGCTTTTGATTTTCAAACAAAGAAAGTTGATAACAAAGAATTGTATAAAGAAGTTTTAGAAACTTCTAAATCTTGGAAAAATAGCAAGAATTTAATGTATGTTGTTGGAGCTACAAAAGCAGAGTACTTCAAAGAAATTAGAGAAATAATTCCAAATTCTTTTTTGTTAGTCCCAGGTATAGGTGCCCAAGGGGGAAATTTACAAGATGTTTGTAAATACGGATTGTCTAAAAACGTTGGCCTTTTAATAAATTCTTCTCGTGGAATTATTTATGCTTCTAATAAAAATGATTTTGCCAAAGTAGCCACAATCAAAGCAGAGGAATTACAACAACAAATGGAAGTTATTCTTAAAAAACATCACGCTGCTATTGAATAATAACCTCTTTAAAAATGAAAACATGTAAAGACCAAATCGGAAGAATTTTAGAGTTTAAGAAATCTCCAAAACGAATTATTTCACTTGTTCCTAGCTTAACAGAATTACTAGTAGACCTTCAGTTAGAAGATTCAATCGTTGGAATTACAAAATTTTGCATACATCCAGTTCATTTAAAGAAGTCTAAAACAATTGTTGGTGGTACAAAAAACATTAATTTTAAAAAAATTAAAGCTTTAAACCCCGATGTAATTCTTTGTAATAAAGAGGAAAATACTTTAGAGATAGTAAAACAATGTGAGCAAATTGCTTTAACCCATGTTTCTAATATTATTACTATTGACGACACGATAGAACTCATTAACCAATATGGATACTTGTTTTTAAAAAAAAGGGAAGCAACCCATCTAATTGAAAAAATTACTTTTAAATTAAGTGACTTTAAACAATTCATCAACAATAAAAAAACAAAAAAAGTTGCTTACTTTATTTGGAGGAAACCTTGGATGGTTGCTGCAAATAATACTTTTATCAATCATTTACTTCAGCTTAATAAATTTGAAAATACATATAAAAACGAAAATCGTTACCCTGAAGTTAATTTAGAAAAAAACAAATTAACAGGAAAAACTGACTTAATATTTCTGTCCTCAGAACCGTATCCTTTTAAAGAAAAGCATATTCTAGAGTTAGAGGAAATTATTTATGATTCGAAAATAGTATTAGTTGACGGAGAAATGTTTTCTTGGTATGGGAGTCGACTTCTTAAGGCTTTTGATTACTTTAAAAGCATACATCAACAAATTCCATAAAATCTTTTATTATTTCTTTTTTAATTATTTGAGGTAGATAATGCTATGTGTATACTAGTGAATAGAAATAACCATTTCTATAAATTCTAACCTTTTTCAATTCATTTTATAGGTTTGAATGATTTTACAAGGAACTAAAAAAACGTGCTATTGTTTTGGAATTGGAAATTACTAATTAAAAACAAACAACTAAATACAAATTTCTCTGTCTAAATAACTAACTCGATTAAGTTTATCTAAAATTTTCATCGCTTTAAATGCTGCTCTATCACTTTTAGGTTCATCAATAAACATATAATCATTCGACCTCTCTACAAGTCTATGATACCTCTCTTCGAGATGCTTTCTGTATCTATGTAATTGATTTAAACGTGACATATTTTAGGGTTTTAATTCTTAAATATACACAAATATTTAATTCGGCTGCTTAAATTATTGTTAATAGTTGTATTTTGAGGACTTTACATAAAGAAATTATTTTTTTTAGTAAGTATTCACACAATTATAAAAATGACAATTTCTCACTATTTATTTCTAAAAATACGACATCAAATGAAACATAAATTCTTCACGAGAAAATTTTGGATAATAGAAATAAAAAAATCTCTTTGTTTTTGGCAAAGAGATTTTTTTATTAAAATGAATTAATTTAATCTTGTAAAGCAAACACTTGCTTTAACAAATCTGTATTTCTTAAACCTGCTTTTTGTCGAATTCCTTTTTCTTCAATTTCTATCATTGTAAAAACTCCCTTTAAGGATTCATTGGTTACATATTCGGTTAAGTCTGGATTTACTTTTGACACAAACGGAAGCGAATTGTATTTAGAGATCAAAGCACTCCAAACTTTATCTGCTCCAACTTTAGAAAAAGAATTTTTGATTACAGGGGTAAAACTTTGATGTAAGCTTTCGGTAGTAGTCGTCTCTAAATAAGTAGTGGCTGCATTTTCATTTCCTAACAAGATATTTTTTGCATCGTCAATTGACATGTTTTTTACTGCGTCTACAAAAATTGGAGTGGCCGTTTTTACAGCATCCTCTGCAGCTCTATTTAAAATTTTAATTCCCTCATCTGCCTGACTTCCCATACCTATTCGTCGCAAACCTTTATCTACTGCTCTTAATTCTTTAGGAAGCAATATTTTAACCAAATCATTTTTATAAAATCCATCTACTGCAGTTAATTTAGATACTTGATTTTGAATACCGTTGTCTAAAGCTTCTTTTAAACCATTCTCTATTTGAGCTTGGGATAAACTTGAGGAGTTTGTAACCTTTTTTAAGAGCTTATCTAACTGAGCAGATGCAGAAAATTGGATGGTAAGCACTAGGACTAGAATTATTTTTCTTTTGATCATTTTATATCATTTTTAATTAAAACTATTTGTGTTTTTATTGAAATTATAAGGACAATGTTTACATCCACTTTTACAGCAATAGCCTCTTTTTAAATGAAATACTTCTGTAAAAACTTTATATCCCTGTTCATTTACATAATAATCTCCCTCTTCTAAAGGTATTCTTTTATTATACATGAATGTAAAAATAAAACTTTAAAACATAAAAATCATTCAAAAGAAAAAATTTTATTTATTGTTTTTCTGAACCAGGTGGAAATCTAGAAATTATTTCTTTCACAAATTCTTTAATTCTAATTTCTTTCTTTTCACGGTTTTCCTTGCGAAGAGCTCCCGAACCTATTCCTTGCCAAACTAACTCCTTCTTTTCTTTATCAATAAAATCGACAAATAAGGTTCCTTCTGTATATTGAGAAATATTTACGTTATTATTCATGCCGTTCATCATCCAAGGATTCCATCCCCAACCATAACCGTAGCCGTAGCCATAGCCAAAATTATTTTGATTTTGATTGACATTTACCTTTTCTCTAGACTTGGTAAAAATACTAACTAACATGTCTGGAGTCTCTGATTTGGTGAGTCCAATTGCTAATAATTCTGATTCAATAGCACGTAAAATTCTCTTTTTGTCTAAGTCTGATATCTTTGCTTTATCGATACCTGGCTTGAAAAAAGCAAAAGTTTTATATTTTGTAAAATTTACGTTAGAGTCATAATCAGTAACAACTTTCACAGAAGAACAAGAAGTTATTAAAAGTACGCTAAAAACTAAAAGAATTATTTTTTTCATAATAAACGGTTTTAAGTTATGGATTTCATTAAACTATCATCAACTAGATTGGGAATGGTAACTTGAAGTTTTTTTTCAAGTTCCATAGCCCGTTTTATGGTAAATACGGCTTCACTATTTCTTGCCCAACTTCGCCTTGCAATTCCGTTATTAACATCCCAAAAAAGCATTGATTTTAAGCGTCTTGATGCATCTTTAGAACCATCAAGAAGCATGCCAAAACCTCCATTTATCACCTCTCCCCATCCGACACCTCCTCCATTATGGATGGATACCCATGTAGCTCCTCTAAAACTATCGCCAATAACATTTTGTATGGCCATGTCTGCCGTAAAACTAGAACCATCGTAAATATTACTAGTTTCTCTGTAGGGTGAATCCGTTCCAGAAACATCATGATGATCCCTTCCTAGAACTACCTTACCAATCTTCCCTTTTTTAATTGCTTTATTAAATGCTTTTGCGATTTTAATTCTTCCCACCGCATCTGCGTATAAAATCCGGGCCTGTGAACCCACAACCAAATTATTTTCTTGAGCACCTTTTATCCATTGTATATTATCGCTCATCTGCTGCTGGATTTCATTCGGAGAATGCTTCATTAACTTTTCTAAAACCTTGCATGCAATTGCATCTGTTTTAGCCAAGTCTTCTGGTTTACCTGAAGCACACACCCATCTAAAAGGTCCAAAACCATAATCGAAACACATTGGTCCCATAATATCTTGAACATAACTTGGGTATTTAAACTCGCGACCAACGGTTGGATTCGAATTTATAACATCTGCTCCTGCTCTACTTGCTTCCAACAAAAATGCATTTCCATAATCAAAGAAGTAGGTTCCTTTTAACGTATGTTTATTAATCGATTTGGCATGTCTTACGAGGGTTTCTTTTACTTTTTCTTTGAATAGTTTTGGGTTTTCAGCCATCAGTATGTTGGCATCTTCAAAAGAAATACCTGTAGGGTAATACCCTCCAGCCCATGGATTGTGTAGGGATGTTTGATCGGACCCTAAATCTATAAAAACATTATCCTTATCAAATTGCTCCCAAACCTCAACAATATTTCCTAAATATGCGATGGAAACTATTTCTTTGTTTTTTTTTGCTTCTTTTACCCTGCTTGTTAATTCATCTAAATCTGTAATTTTTTCATCAATCCAACCCTGGTTTAAACGAATTTGAGTAATTTTAGGGTTTACCTCTGCACAAACGGTAATACAACCTGCAATATTCCCTGCTTTCGGTTGTGCTCCAGACATACCACCTAAACCTGCAGTAACAAATAAATTT